>Ga0115005_10002171_pt1 | contig 15682 bp, 12 predicted proteins | sample ArcOceMetagenome_FD_87163 | JGI IMG/M metagenome (GOLD analysis project Ga0115005, IMG submission 87163) | Marine eukaryotic phytoplankton communities from Arctic Ocean - Arctic Ocean - Greenland ARC118M Metagenome | ecosystem: Environmental > Aquatic > Marine > Oceanic | place: Arctic Ocean... | reverse complement strand
TATAGACGCAAGTTCTCCACCAGCACGTACAAATCGTCTCCTCCAATGTGAAACCAATCATATTCTTCATAGTAATTGTCATAAATGTAGCTCCACAAGGAACGGACCTTTTGCCAAATATTGCCATACTCTTCTGGTCCTTCGTGAGGTATATTGACTGTACCAAGCGCTTCATCAGTTTTCGTAGATCCAACCATGAATCCATCACATTTGTTCCCCCAAGTCTCTCGAATGGCAGGGATACGGTCGTGATTTTTCTCAATTGTATATACGAGGCAAAATAATTTGGGACGGGGTGGTTTGATCCCACTCCTAGCTAAGCTCTCTGCACGTTCATGGGCAGCTAAATCTACAAACACCTTTTCAGTGAGCATTTGATAATTACCGTCCTTAATATCACATTGCACCTGCTCTTTTGTAAATGTAAATGGAGGGGGGTTCTTATGCAGAGCCTTCTCGTCGTGGATATAACCGGAATTGCCAATCACATCGAGTGCTCCTTGAAAAGGATTTGATGTATGTCCTTCAGAGACATCGACAAATTGCAAGTCCATCATTTTGGCGGTGGATATGATTTGTTGGTTGGTTTCTCTCAAAGGCTTCGTGGGAAGTTTCAATAATGCTTTGGGTTCGTAGAAGGTGTGCATGACCGGTTTTTCATCAATAACCTGGGATTCTTCGCTACTACTTGTAGCTTCTTCTTCTTCTTGTACCTCCGCTCTCCTCGCCACCAGCAGTCCAGTAGATGATTTTGACTCCATCAAAGCAACGACTGCAGCAAATAGCGCAATCAGGAGGACACATCTCTTGGCTTTTCGTGGTTTGAATAGAATCATTTCAGATGGGAATGTTGAATCGGTATTGGCCGAATGCTCTATGAATTTCAGTTGGTTTGTGCCTCGATGGCTTGGTTACTTTTTTATTCACGTTTTGGAAAAATGGCAATTTAGTCCGAAGGTCATTTTGAAGTAAGTCCGAAGGTCATTTTGAAATTTGCATGACAATGACCCTCTTAGAAACTCCGTCCGAAACAATGTTTGAAACAACGAAGACATTATTCATTTGGATGTGCGTACAGTATTCAGTATTCAGTATGTATTACATATGTACATCATTTATCATTTGAATAATGTGTACCCAGATTACGAGCTTAGCTATACACGTACTCGTATTTTAAAAAGCAATGGCATCTTCTAATGTCTACTCAGCTTTGGACCCAAGTTCGCTTCTTCAAGATCGACGTGCAATTTCTGAAAAACTACGCAGACATCAACTTTTGCAGAGAGGTTCCTCGCAGAGACAAGGTGGCTACGACATGGAAGAACAGTCTCGAAGCGAAGAGAGTACGAAGTTAAGAACAAATGTGCAGTCATATCCACAAAGGAGAACAAGCGTTAACTCGAACTTGGACCCAAGTGTTCTAGCTCAGGATAGACAGGCCATCGGTGAAAAACTACGCAGGCACCAACAAATGCAAAAGCAGGGGTCACAGAGACAAGGCGGGTATGAAGATGAAAACGAGACAGCACAACTTGTTCTATCGGCCTCACAGATGGAATCACAGTCGAATATAGATTACGACGATGATATGAGTGAAAGTATTGATGTTCTGAAAATTACCCTAGGCAAAGATGGTGGCAGTATCAGATCCTTCTCGAAGAGAGAGGCCTTTAGTAAAAATAAGGAGAAGGATTCCACGAGAATGAGGCGGCACGATAGTCATAGATCTCCGATCATTGATACCACAGCATTCAGTATACCGCACATAGCTACGGATGTCCCTACTACTCAAGGCTTGGACAAAACTCTCTTTGGGTGTCTATACATTATTCTTTGTATAGCTCTACTCATTTCTTATGCCTTCTTTTTGGAAAGTTGCAAATTAATGAATTATGGTGTATGAGTAATTGAACGTTGAGTTTAATACAAAGGCGAGTATCGCATGGTTACCCTCCTTATTTTAAATAGCAGACGCGGTGCCCACTGGGAGCTGTGATTAAAATAACCACAGCAACATTACCTACAGCACCGAGTACACGTAATGCTTGAAAGAAGTGTAAAACTTTACGACAAGGGGACCTAGAAATAGACTTTCTGAATGGTTTTAGATTCTTTCCTACAAATTGGGCACTTGAACTTAGTTTTTCTGCTCTTCTTTTTGTTATACTGTTGAATGATGAATTGAATGTTAGTGACTTCTGAGCTTGGTGCATTGATAAACGATACTGGACAAAGTATCATACTAAACTTACAGGAGGTTTGAATGCGCACATATTACAAAGCGTGAGATGACCACAGTCACTAAATATGTGAGTTCTTGGGGCTTCAAGGCAGATCACACAATCGTCAGGAACAAATCGCTCTACTTTCTTCTCAATGACAATAGTTCTTTCAGTGACAGTCTCCATCTTTGGCGTTTCCTGTTCTGGTGGTGATACTTCCTTATTCTTTGGCGAGAAAACAAGCATTTTTCTCGGTGCTTCCTTCCTCTTTAGAGAGGAGAAAGCTGCAGTGCGATCCAAAGTTTTTAGAACCGGGCTGGTACGATCACCATCTTGCATCATTTGTTTCTCTTGGATGCGATCGAGACGCTTCTCGAAGGCACTATCATATCCTGCGCGATACTCGTTGATTGCATCCTTCTTATCACGCTTGAATCCGGAGTAAGAGAAGACGCCAGAGTTTAGAATTGCTACACCAGGATGGAGATCGAGACCAGAATACACACGCTGCTTGTTCTCCATACCTCTGTACAAACGACGAGCATCAAATTCTGCAAAAGAATTGACGGAATGTATTAATGTTTCCTCCACAGTTTGTATATCATCGTTCCATCTAGGATACGTGAATCCCAGGTCGTAGGCATTATCAACGATTGCCAGCAAAGGGTGAGAGCGATCACCATCTTCCAATCTCTGTTTGAACTGCATGCGCTTGAGTAATTGCTCGAATGCAGTATCATCCCCCATCTCATACAGATCAAGTGCAACCCGCTTGTCTCTTCGGAAGGTAGAGTAGGAGAATACCTCAGAATGTAAGATGTTGAGGCCTGGATGGCACCCTTCCTCCTCGTAGACCTTTTGCCTATTTTCCATCCCTTTCAACATGCGTCGAGCGTTGAAATGGACGCACCCACGGGTCGACGTTGCCAAAGTATTCTCAATGTCAGCTTTGTCGGAATTCCACCCTTGATAAGTGAAAGTGTGATTGTCTAGTTCCACTAGTAAAGGATCGGAACGATCGCCGTCGAACAATTTCTGCTTGAATACAATCTGGGATAGCACTCTATCCGTTCCAGTGTCATCGCCCAGTAGGTAATGCTTGAAGACCATTTTCATATCAATGCCGTTTTCGGGATATGTATACGCCCCTGGAGTTTGTAGCTTCAAAATTCCTACGTTTGCAGGTACCATAAATAAATGATTGTCAATGAAAGACAGGAAGAGCTATGATTTCGTTAACCTGCAGTAGAAGAAGTAAACGTAACGTACCTGGGTGTAGGATAGTTCCTTGATGCATGTGTTGCTTATGTTCCATCGACTTCAATTTTCTTCTTGCATAAGTTCCAGCAAAGGAATTTTTAGATTTACACAAGATCTTTTCGACAGATGCTTTGTCCATTTCCCAGTTTGGGTAAGTAAAGACATCAACGCTGAGTTGCATATCATTTGGAGTGGCGGAGTTTGGTGGCATGGCTCGTTTCCGTTTCTTTGTGCAGATACTTGCTAGCTTCTTGTATCAATACCGGTAAGGATCACCGTTTTTTTATGAATCTCAAAATTCTGTTGATCCTCTCTGAGTTCTTTGAGACCGTGTCATTGCTTCTTTCAACTTATTTGAATTGGACATCTTGTTCTTGTATACTGTAAACACGCCGAATGCTCAAATTCAAAATTTGAGCATCCAATAATTTGGTTGTACAGTAGGAGCCGCCAGCAGGTATGTTTTCTGTGAGTACTGTAAGAAGCACATGACATTTTGAATTTTGGTGTGGCATCTGTCGCATCGTGTGTGTCGTGTAAAGAAGTGTGAGATTATTTCATTCTCTCATTTTGCCGTTAATGCTGCATCTTTTTGTCTAATTAAGCCCCGGTCAATAACGGTAGTGACATTGTTTTTCAGGGTATTTAGATTTGATTTTTGTTTCAAAAATAATAACGTCTGATGTTTTGGGCGGTGGTTCGGTTCCGTTGTAGCCGTTGGTTGGGGTGTTCGTTCATTCAGTGCAGTGTCACAACTAAAAACTGTACATTAGCTGTAAGCAGCAGATAGATGATATGACTGAAAGAAGAAAGAATACACCGACCGGCTACGTATGATACCAACGACGACGACGATAGGCAACGATGATCGATGCACAACTGTAAGAGTTCAAAACAATTATCTACAAGTTTATTAAAACATTGGGCACTAAGATCAAAGAGATTCGGACTTTGACGACTTGGACCATTTCGCATTCGGGCTTTGACAGGAGAATTCCAAAGAGAACTTATTATAAACTTGTTGACATCAATCACACAAACGATGAGCATGAAACAGCAAAATCACAGCAGAGGCGAAAATCAGCCTCTTGTGATGAATTACGAGTATCAATACGAGTATTCATCGCTTGATTCATCAAATTCATCTGAAGTGGAACTTAAAAAAGAATTCAGACGAAAAGGGCATCAACTGAAAACTTGGTTCATATCTGCATTCTTCATCCTAATGGCATTCCTTGTAATCAATGTTGTCACGCACGTGCTTACAATCGACAACCACCGTATGGAAAAAGTAACCGAAGAACAGTATTCGAAAAAAGCGCAAACAAATCTTGAAACGTTGTTCAACAGTCGTCCTTCCAAGAATGTGGAGGGTGGATGCAGAGGGACAGTTTTCATCATGCCCCATTGCGAACCGACTTTAGTGCCTGCTATGGGTGACGGAATGATTGATGTAGATGCATGCAGTGAGTTGGGACTTAAAAGGGCCTATTACCTCATTACACAATTTGGGAAAGATAAGAGATGGCCTGTCCCTCTAGAGATTATTGTTTTGGGGGATAAGTTCGAGAGAAGTCGCGCCATTCAAACTGTGGAGCCGTTGCAGACGTACTACAATATTGGGGGGAGAGATACCCCAGAACTATACAAAGATGGGAATACTCTTGTGGAGCATATCGGCGAATTGTTTACGAGCGGGAAAATGTGTGATCAGGTTGTGACAGTTACCCCCGCTATGGTGGATGCAATCCCTCGTCTGGCGCAAGGCTTGGGGTGTGGGCCATTGGATAGTGGTTGTCCCATGTCTTTTGACAAAGGGGATAGTGAGCATGCGTGGGAACTTAATTTTATCTACGATGTTGCGGACTCGAACTCGAGCACAGATGGATCAGAGAAGATGCAATGGAGCGTATATGGCAATGTCATCGATGAGCGATTTGACCCTATTGCCTTCAGTAAGCTCGTGGGAGAATACGGGCCCGATGGTGTTGATATTTCAGATGATGAAGGTTATCCACGTTGGATGAACATGAGTATTTACAATGATCTGCGGCTATAAGGGAATTCATTCATTATATACAGTATAATACGTGTACGTGTGTATACACGTACACTACTAGTGAAATAAGAAAAGCCTTTTAATTATTACTTGAAAATCGACCTGTCCTTTTTGTCATGGCCGCGCGTAGATTAGGAATATACGTTTCAGTCACCCTCTCATTCGTGTAGCAATTATATGCATACCCTCCAGGAGTTGAAGCGTTGACAAACTTGTTGTTGGGAAAAGGAAATCCCACCCGACATTTCTCTTTCCATGAAGGCTGATAACCGAGCTTACAAAGCCTATCATACCCCTTTGTGTTTCCAGGCACAGTGGTTTTTGTATGGATCATGACTGCCTCTTCCAACTCATTCGTAAAACGTTCACTGCTTTTTGATTCCCTGTACCAATAGTTCCAACCCTTCTTTTGCTCTTTGTGTGTAACCATCATACCTTTGGTGACAGTGGAGTAATGTACAAAGTGCGAAAGAACATAGTCTGGTCGATAGATTTGTTTCTTTGCACGGTCTGCCCAGCCAGGTTTCGGAAGGGGAACAAGATCGCAATTGTAGGTTTCCAAAAATGTGGCATTGTCACGTTTTATCATACACATGGGGTCCTCTTTGCTGCCACATTCGCCGCCGTTACCATGCTTTTCCATGAAATGATTGTTGGGATAGGCACGTGTACTCTTGAAACTCAAAACGTTTGTGCCTTCCTTTGCAGCGTCTTTTACAACATCTTTGATATTGTCATATTTTCCCATGGGCGCAAAGTATTCGTCAGTGTCGAAGGCAGCAATCCATTCCGTGAATTGTCCATACCGTTGACGACACGAGCTCTCTGCTGCATATTGACTTGATCTCTCTCCAGTATTCTCGTGCGCTGGAAGATTATTATTACATACTATTGAGGGCCACTCAATCCTTGTAACCTCCGCCTTTGAAAACGGCGACAAAGTCTCGACCAGGTCAGTTTCATTAGAATTTGCACGGGTATTATCGTAGATGTAAATATGGTCAAACCCCATCATGAGATTGTATTCGATCCACTCCCTAGTTCTCTCCATTGTGTCGTCTACTTTTCTATCTCCTCCGCGGGTATGGAATGTTGCGGATGCCCAGACACATGCCACCAATGCAAAGGGCTTCTTTGGTTTGTCCCCGTCCTCCATTTTTGTCACTTGCACTTGTCTCTCCTCCACCATGTCTGCGTTTTCGTTTTCGTTTGTATTCGTATCAGCTTCTGCTTCAGCTTCATTAAGTTCCTCTTTCGTAGGAGGACGCTGTGGTGCATTACAAATTGGAATATTGGCCCATCTCCCGCTCGCCTCGACGCGAGGAAGCACATGTTTGTCGCCAAACACAGTCTTGCCATCAAACCCAAACTCTGTTCTGTTTCCAAATGCGGGTTTCCTTCCAGTAGGATTCTCGTAATATTCTTTATTCACGAGATCAAGATCGAAGTAACTATCCTCCACACCAAACCGTGGGTTTGTACGGATAGGAACCACATCCACATAGATACTAGGTGTACCATCAGGTAACACGGTCACACCTGAAGCAATCGATTCCCGTAAGTTACCATTATCCGGCACAGGACAATCAAAACGAAAGTTACTCAACCAGAACAACCCATTGTCCTTCCCCTTGGTGCTCAACATTGTAGATTTTCGTTTACGCAAATTGACATACTCGTAATTGAAAGGATACACCGAAAACGTTTCCCCAATGATCAAATCTCTCTTCTGACCTGTCTTATTGTCATATTCCATGGTATGAAAACGACAAATGAATCTCGTATACCTTTTTCCATCCTCATCAGCATCTTCGGGACTAGTAGCCAACCGATACCTCGGCATACCATCAATAAAGTCTACTTCATCATTCTCAGGACTCCACAAACCATCCACCATCTCATTAGCACTATCATCATCCTGTCCGATAGTCTTCACCCCCACTGGCTGCATCAGAGCCACTTGCGATTCCAGCCTCTCCAACAATTTCCCAAATTTCGCTCCCGTATTGCACCTTCTCTTATTCTGCGCTACAAAATGAACCACATCACCTTTGATAGAAGGAAACACATCGTGGATCCAAGGGAGGAATGGGTCGGCGTCTACTGGGCAGTACTTGGCGTAGTCGAGGAAATCAAATTCATAGCGGCGACTATTGGTATTGGGGAACATTCGCGATCCGTCGGGTTTGAGGAGGAGGCCTGCGTCTACTGGCAGTTTGGCTTGGAGGTCGTGACAGGAGTCTACTTGTTTGTATTCAAACGGAATAAGTTCTGAAGGAGATGTTTTGCGGATGGGCAGGGGGTTAGTGACTTGCGGTGGGATTCCCTGGTCTTTCGCGTTCTTTGGATTGCCTCTACTGCGAGTGTTGGGGATTTCATTGTTGAAAGGTGACTCAACGTAGGCTGTGAGAGTTTTGATTTTTTGGGGAAATGCTTGGATTGCTTTCTGGGCCGTCTTTGGATCAAATGCAAAGTTTTTGAGTTGGGCGCGTATTGATATTGTTGATGCATCGCCATCGCTAGTATCATTATCCACCCATGGATTATTCACATTCACATTCACATTGCCGTATTTTGCATCTTTTTTTCCATGATCATGAACCTTATCCTTAATATCTCCTTTGCCTTTTTTAATTTTTTGAAAGAGATGATCCTTAAAGCTGTTACTGCCACTGTCACTGTCACTACCACTACTAGCAGAACTGTTATCACCAAGCTTGGAAATCACAATGAAGAACCAACAACTGTACACTAGGGCCACAATCATGAGGGCCACGCCTAGCTGAGAAGCAGTCCATCCTCTCCGTTGCCGGCGTGTATGGATGCCGCGGGCGCGACTCTTCATGTTTACATTCATATTGATTCCAACTCTTTGTTATGGGTTTTTGTTGTTTGTCGGTTGTTATGTTGTCGGTCCTTGCTTGCTTTCGCTTTTGTGTCGTTCGTTAAAAACAGTTTTTAAAAATATCTTTTTTTTGTCATTGTTTCATCCATGTCTCTACCTCTCACGGTTCGTTTTGGCCGTCGTTTGGTATTATTTTCGTCAAAACAAAGTCCGACTGCCATCACCCCACACATTTTGAATTTATCAATACATCATGTATGTTACCTGCGGGCATTCATCATCCATCTTATTGCAATGGTACGTGTAGAATCTTGTTTTTTAATAAAATAATAAAATACTATAGCGCCAAATACTCAGCTGCTCATAAGCTAATCAACCATCTTGATACGGAATCCTCATCGAATCAAAGAGAACCTTAGTCTCCTCGTCCTCGCAAGGCAAGCAGCCATACTCTTCCCGCCTTTTGATATTGTGCAAGCCGCAAAAACCAACTGGAACAACATATGAATGTACATCGTCTTCACCATCTCTTTGAACGACGTCCAGCAGCTCCAATGAGAATTGTTGGCAGCGCACCTTATCGCTGAGAGGCTTTTTATGGGGATTGCTGCCACTGTCGATGTAGTTTTTAGAAAGTTTGGTGTAGAGAAGAGCACACATGGGATGAAAATGTACGTTACAACTGGTAGCTGCACATTTAGTCAGGCCTGGAATGGTGATACCATTCGCATCTTGTGGGGACTGGAGTTGGAGAACTTCTTCCTTTTCTTGGCCTGCATTATGGATCCTCCCCATGCCGCAGATGCAACATGCTGCTTCGGACCCTTTTGGGTGTGACAAAGCTGATTGCGATTGATGTGATCTTTGAGCCTTGTCTTCCTTTTGTTCACCACGTTGTTTAGTGCACCATATTCTGCATACTTCGTGAGTCCATCTTTGCCTACGGTCATCACCATTGCCTTCATTAATGGTCATACTCATTGCGCCTCCTAAAGAATTCGGGTTGGTAAAAGACAGTGTTGGAATATTATTCATAAATCGATATGTATGTATGCAAAATTGATTGGACACTAATGTTCTTACCTGAATGAGGACAAAGAGTGCATTTCGGAATAGACGTAAAGTTTTCAAAATCAGAATTCGTTGTATACGTAGACGACTTCTTCTCGTCCGCATCCGTCTCCTTAAAACGAGTTGGAGTGCGCGGCTTTCTACGGGATTTTCTGCTGCCATTAATACTATTATCAAATGAATGCGACTGGCTGTGATGGCTGGTACTTGGTTCGTTTGTGATGAGGGTTTCAGATATTTTAGGAAGAATCTCTTTGCATGGTACCACTTTGCAAACGGCGCACTCCCAGATGAGTTTGTTTTCGTCATATTTGCCTGGATCGAGACAGCAGTCTCGATGCGCAAGCAGACCGCACCGAATGCATTTGAGGACTTGTAGAGGACCACTTCCTTCACTTTTCTCCCAGCACACAGTGCATGACGGGCCATCATTTCGGTCTAAAGACGAGCTTGCTGCGACATTTGCTAGTACTTTTGGAAGTCTTGAAGATCCTTGCAGTGATCCAGGTAATTCGCAATGCGTGCGTAGGAACCCATCGTCGAGCGGAAGTGAGGAAAACTTGGGTCTCCGATATGATGGTATAATATTTCCATCGATTATTAAGACCGTGCCATTGTCGGTGTGATCATCTTGTTGATTTCCTTTATTGCCTTGATTTTTAATATTTTTGACCAAGGTGTTGAGGTATTCATCAGGATCAAACGTGCATCGAGCCCGAGCAGGGGATTCCTTAGTCTCGTCTTTGACATCATCAAGTTTATGAGATTCTGCTTCTGCTTCTTCTTCTCCACAAACGGCGTTGATGGACTTATTCACTTTGATCGACGACCAGCTGGTCTTTTGAGTGAAGAAATTGCCGACACTTGTTCGTTTTTGGTCGCCATCTTGCTCGGCAACATCACATAGTACCTTTCCGTTGATCTTTATCGTCACTTTTGCATCTTTGGGGCGTTTATATGTCATTGCGTCAAGTTTTTGACCTGTGAGAAGTGAAGAAAAAGATGCTTTGTTAACTGACATCTTTGCTCTGGACCAAATTAATCTGTTTCTTCCGACGTTGATACGTTTCGCTCGCCCGGCGCCAGTGTCTTTGCCTGCCTTTATATCTTCGTTATCCATTGCCTCGAAAGACATTGCTGTATTGACAGCGGTTGCTCTACAGTCATATGAACCTAGAGCATCCCGGAGGCCTTCTTTATCTTTCATCTCGGCGGATTCGATCGTTAGTGACTGTCCAGACTGTACGTATGAAGGAAATACTGCCGCACACCACATGGGCTTCGATTCTTGTCTTGTAAGTACAGATCTACTTGTAACATTTGCAACTTTCACAGAAACTTTCCATTTTCGTGTGCAAGATTCCGAGAGTTGTTCAATCTTTCTTTTCCGCTGCTCTCTTTTCTGCATGATTTCGTAGATAGATTTTTCGTCCTCGACACCGTCGTCATTTGTAGCCAGATCCGAGAAGGCCGGTGGTTCTTTGTACGTGTAGGATCCATCTTTATCAATTTTACTCCAATAGAGTGGCATCGAGGAACATGTTTCGGCGCGTTCACCTTGAAGAATGGATTTTGCAATTTTTCTTGACTTCTCATTATGCTTGACCCAGGGGTCACGAGGGAGTATATTGTGCCTCTGGCATTGAAGTAGGCAAGACGTAAAGGAGGGGAGAGGCAACTTGACTATCGTGAACATATGGAAAGAAACAAAACATTGAGTAATAATTCAATGGGACATTCAATAATCAAAATGGAGTTTCTCTACACGTAGGACACACTCACCTGTTAGCTCGATTATCCCAGGGTCCTCAGATCTCCTAGCAGCTGCGTCAATCTGATCACTGCGTTGGAAGGGAATTTCATTCTGGTCGTCGTTCGCACTTCCGTCTTCTCTGCTGCTGACACTGAGACGCCTTTTGCTCGGGCTTAGCGGTTTCGCGTTAACCATTGGGTTTGATGGTTTCGCGATGATTGTTTCCGCTCTCGTACCTTTCACATCCTCTTTGAGCAAACCGCCCATATCATACATACCGTACCCAAAGTATCCGTTATTAATATGATTGCTGCACCCTCCGTCCTCCCCGACATCACCTGCGTGCCAAACGCCTTGCATGTCTTCTATATCACGCGGTAAAGAACTGAGGAGCGGCACGCGAGGTTTGTGCCATGGCAGGCTCTTCGGAAGGATGTGGTTCTTCATTATGTAGTCCGCGTCGTCCCATGCTGCGTGCTCATATGAATCAGCATCAATTCTAGATAAGATCATGGACGCCATAGAAACGGTGCGATCCTCCTTTGATGCGAGATATCGGGGAGGTAAACCATTGTCGTCCCAACCCCGAGTAGCATTTCTTGTTCTCCGTGTCGCGCGTGGTTCCCGGTTACTACCACCGGAATCTTGTGTAGTTACCGGAGTTCGTGATGAACTCTTTTCTCCATTCTATTCACAAACGAAGCACCGAAATGATAAGCAATGATCAACAAATGAATTGCGATGAAGATTCATGACAATCGAAGCTTACCTGGGGTGTACCACCAACAATACCACTTTTTTCACTCATCTTCACTTTGTGTTTGGTTCCCCCACAATCCGAATACAAATTTCAGCCGAAGCGCACGGACAGACGTCGTACCGAGATCAATTTTTGTGTGGCGCTTTATGCCTACACGACACCTCTCTAGTGGTAATTCGTGAACCGGTTGTCTTCTCAAGTTGCTTTTGCGCTCTCAGACAAAAAATGATTTTGCTGCCGACGGTATTTTGGTCATTGTCCTTTCTCAACATTCCGGGCCATGATATGAGCCATGATTGCGCGACCCGCACCACAAAAAAGAACATGAGAACAACCAATGAATTCAAATCACTTTTACAAGTATGCAGACAATACTACAGAATATTGAAAGCATGTAGTTTGGCATAGTAATAATATAGAATCAATGTATTGTGATTAGTGAATGATTTGTCGCCGTATAATTCTATTCTATCGAATATTACTTGTTGCAGCAGAACGAATATCTTTTTGTCCTACCCCTCGTAGTATTTACGTAGCAATTCTGACGTACAGAATATTGAAAGCATAGTTTGGTAAAGCAATAACATAGATTCAATAATGATTTGTCGCCGTATAATTCTATCGAATATTACACCACCACGTACACGTTTAGTATCGGTTGACCGGTACTAAACGCGTACGTACTTGTTGCAGCAGATCGAATATCTTTTTGTCCTATCTCCCTCGCAATAACGTAGCAATTCTGACGGAGGCAAAAGATAAGAGGGAAGATAATTGAAAGGGTAATGGTTTGTGTGAATAATGCACGAATGCCTGATTTATGAATATTTTTTGCCTCCATCGATCGGAATACCTGTCGAAGATCGAAACATTCTCTTGGTCACGTCGCAATTCTGAATAGGAGGAAATTAGAAAATAGATGCATAGTCGTCCTTGAAGATGCTGATAGTTCGTTTTCCCGACAACGTGGGATACCTCAACCTGCACTTGATGCCCGGTGCCTGATTGATTCACTTCCTCGAGCTCTGCAAAGTACACATGTAGTATTTATCCGTGACAATTTGAGGATGCTACGTGTACAGTACGAGTTACGCGAGTACTCTTTGCAAAATCGCCACGATACGCTACACCGTAGCGTAGTCTCTTCGTACAAGGTAATTCTTTTTGACACTTTTTTGAAAATTTGTGAGTTACTCTTACATTATATGTTCAGTGTTGAAGCATTGCTCTGTAAATTTAAATTTGTAGTCCTGTGAAGCCCCATCATGGAGAGGTAGTAAACAGAGATTTCAAGCCACTGCTGAAATCCCAGAGTTCAGTGTCTTTAGTGCTCTGCGCCGTATTCATGACGTCCATTATCTTGTCTACAGTTTCTGCTCTCATGTCGCCGTCAAAGAATAGGTCTCCATGGCTTGCCTCATCAAAGGTATGAGTCTCCAGGAAGCCGCTCTTCGCTGAGGTCTGGAAAAGTTCTTCCACGTCTTTCACTGGTACAATTTCATCCTTCCCGCTGAGAATTACTGAAGTGCGAACTCCATGTTGCATCAAATCATCTGGCCACAAAGCGTTGGTGGCCCACGAGAATTGTCTGAGCATCGCATAATTAGTGTGCATCTGGAGACATATTGGATGACAGGTGAGATAAAAGTTACAGAAATGGTGTACGTATAGTAGAGATGGAAACACATGGGATGCGTGCACTAACCTCGGTTCCAGCTAAATTGATTAATTTCCCGAGAGAGAAAGGATTGCCCCATTCCTTATTCAATTGTAATTTCTCGTCAGCCCTTTGAAAGTGAAAGTTGAATAGGGTCGTTTTCAGGTGCAGCTGGAAGCAGATTGGATCTGTACGGGGGACGAGGGTCGATTTATTAGTGCGAGATGAAACGATGTTGAATCTGGTATCTAATCGATGCTCCTATAAGTCCATTCGATAGATAAGGACAGACAAGAAAAGTTTTGGAGACTTACCTAGAAAGACGCATCCAGATATTCTTTCTGGTTTACTCTGTACCATCCAACTCATGATAGCAGTTCCATAACTATGGCCGACCAATGTAGCCTTTGATGGAGGCGAATTATCACCAGTGGTATCATCTGTAATGTCATCAATGATACTGAAAATTGACTCAACCTGAGATTGAATTTTGGGAATCTCATTGTACATTTGAAGCGAAACATGCGGCAAATCAATCAATATGATTGGCGTATCGCCTCGAGTTGCCATTTTGAGGTCCTCAATAAGCTTATAACAAAATCCGAGACCTCCAACACCATGGATAAAAACAAGAGAATTGGACTCCTTTGATGCACCATCTTGCGCCTTGATATCATTGCATTTAGTGTCGCTGCGTGTAGTTGGGAGACGGCTCCAATATGATAAGTCCTTCTCAGGATCCTCTGCCTTGACATAGACAAATCCCATCTTCTCGAGTGCTATCTGAAGCGCCATCTTAATCCCATGAGTTGCTCCATAAAATAACATTGGTTTGTGACGATATCTAAGCGGTTCACAATTGAAGCGCATGATTGGCAGTGCTTCTTCTTGCGCGTTACGCTTTGGCAGAGATTTTCCATTATTTACATTCTCCAGGAGCAGTGGAAGATCAAATTCGCACAAAGATTCAATTTCCTCATTTGTCAAAACGCCAGATTCTAGCGGCAGACCATATCTCATCCATGCCATGTAAGATAGGGCATCTTCCATTCTGAGTCTTTCAAACGGAACGTCATAAAACCAACCCATGATAAAGTCCCTTCTAGAAGCAGTATCAGTTTGAGAAGCCCATACATTTGTGGCAACATCCTCCCATTTCCTAGTATGGACAAGTGGCTCGGGAGTTGCTGGTACATTTAATTTGCTAAGGAGTTTATGTGTACAATAGACACAAAATATGAACTCAAAGCCAAGATATAATTGGAGAGGGAGGTAACTATGTGCAACCAATGAAGCGAATACGGGCAGTGCGAGGGAAAGAAACCATATTTGACACTCTTCGTACATTGCCTAAATAGGTTATTCATGGGTAATAATATTGTGTGAGAATTCCAGATTTAATTTTTGAATGAAACATTGGCTTCGTTAAATCATAATAGATGCAATAATAAACACCTTTCTCACTTTCTCACCTTTGCCACCCTGACGTGCCCAGGCAATTGCTTCTGACCAGATGGAATCGTCTTCGAAAGCCTCGGATTTGCCCTTCTGCGCGTGTTCCCATTTTTATTTCTGATCAATTCCTGGCGAGAGGATTTGTCTGGGACCTTTGCGGGCGCAGCAATAGACTGAAAACCTAAGGCAAGTTCAGAAAGATAATCGGCAGTACGCGTAGCATGATGCAATTTATTTCTTGGAAGTGATTGGAATGCAAAAGCTACATGATCTAATGCGATATACAGGAGAGATAAGGTTGATAACCTATTCAATGGTTTCATCTATTCGATTTTGGTGTTTACACTGTAGTGTACTGAAGTACTGTATTCTTTTATGGAAATGGGGTGATGTCGAATAGTGAGGTGGCCCGTTGGCATTTTGGAATTTTTCATCAGGTTAGACGCCAGAGGCCTTTCACGAGTGACACCAAACCTTCTCTCCGTTGAAATCAGACTTCAGGGAGAACGTCAAAGAAAAACATAATACATACAGTATTACGTCATCTGAGCATGGATGACGTTATCAAGCGCTAGGATAATAATCATAAAAATTACGTGT
>Ga0115005_10002169_pt1 | contig 15691 bp, 14 predicted proteins | sample ArcOceMetagenome_FD_87163 | JGI IMG/M metagenome (GOLD analysis project Ga0115005, IMG submission 87163) | Marine eukaryotic phytoplankton communities from Arctic Ocean - Arctic Ocean - Greenland ARC118M Metagenome | ecosystem: Environmental > Aquatic > Marine > Oceanic | place: Arctic Ocean... | reverse complement strand
CGTTTTTTTAATCGAACGGATTCCGTTTTGTTAGCCGCGAAGTTGATGTGCATACAGCCATAGCGTACGTACAGTACATAGCGTCGCGTAACAAGCGAGCGACAAGCAAACGGGAGCAGAGTGGCAAGCTTGGAAGATCAGCCCAGAATTATTTTCTTGCTAGACATCTAGTTAGTAAATTGTGCCTATTTTTCATTATCACCTTATCTACTAGTATTAATGGAGAGATCCCTGCGACCAGAAGAAATCCCAGAAGGGTTCTCATCCGCAGATCCAACGGCGGGACCAGGTGCTGGGGGTGACTCAAATCAAGCGCAGGCCTATTCCAAAGAGGAGCAGAAGCGGGCTGTACTCGAGCAGGCTTTGACACCGGAGGCCCTTGCTCGTTTGGGAACAATCAAGGTATGTTGCATCATACGCATGATTTTTCGAAAGAGTTCATTTTCTTTTCTTTTGTTGTCATTGTAATGTTCTTTTTCAGGTGACAGGGTTTAAAAAAATGACAATACAAAACAAGTACAATATCCACTGATCTCTTTCTTCCATCTTTCTTACAGTTAGTAAAGCCCGAAAAGGCGAATGGGGTTGAAGCACTTATTGTTTCAATGGCGACGTCGGGGAAAATTCACTCACGCATCAATGAAGGAAAACTCATTGAAATGTTGGAGGGCATCGGAGCACAGCAATCAAAACCAGCTTCTATCAACATACAGAGAAAGCGCTATGCATTCGATTCGGATGACTCTGACGATGATAACGATGATGACCTTTTGTAATGTTTTGTGACGAATGATTTATGAAGAGAACAGACTGAAAGAGCAGCACGTAAATTAGAGCACCTTTGCAACGCTACGAGGAACCTGCAACACCTTTTATTACTTAGATGATTTTAAAAATAATTTCATTTTGAAAATGAGACAGTCGCCTGCTCTCTGGTGTACTGAAAAACATTATCACTGGCTTTCGCAACACCAATTGCTGTGCTGCCGTTTTCGCCCTGTCCGGTATAATACATGCGCGTTGTGCCATCATCCAACCTCAGCAAATGCGGTGCGCCGACTCCATCACAGTCCCAAGTACCTTCCTCTCCAACATCTAGGACAACACCGCATTTGGTCCAGTTCCTGAGATCAGGACTTTCTGCCGCCATAATCCTGTGCTTTCCGTCCTTGCTACTGACACCCTCGTAAAACATCAACCACCCATCAGCATCTTCCCAGACCTCTTCATCTGTATAAATTGCTTTTCCTACAACACTACACCTAGCACATCCCGCATCATCAAAGCCATCTGCGTCCGGTCTAATTGTAACACCACGCTTGAACCACTTGAAACCATCCTCTGAGACAGCTACTCCAATTACTTTCTCCTTTGTAGATTTAAGCATCGTACTGTAGTGCATATAAAAGTCCTTCTGCGCCGTACCTTCCTCTCTATCATCTTCTGGAATAGTATTAACAGCTACGTCTGGCCATGCACAATACAATTCTTCTTCGAGATTAAGCCTTGAACCATCATCATCTCGCAAAGTCTTCATGTATTTCATGTTTGGATCAGACTCATTATACGGTGCCATAATTGCTCCAGATGGGTCATCTCCTTCGATACGACCAAATGCAATTCCATCCTGAGATAATGCAACTCCAATCTTCATGTTCATACCCTGAATCGTTGCGTCTTTCAGCCCTTTCACTTCCTCCTCGAGGTAGTGAATCATGGAGGTTTCTTCGAAATTTCCACCCATGTAGTACATGAGATAGACACCGCCCTATTGCAATACATTCATTTTGAGTAAGAATACACTCATAGACACCACACAGAACGAGCAAGTATGTATGTCCTCGGGAGAATGTTAAAAACTTACTTCAGTCATGACTGCTGGAGTGGTCATGGGTAACAGAACTTGTCCAAGACCAACATGAGCAGTGTCAAATCCCCACCAACTCTCCTTATTTAGGCCAAGAGAAACACCTTCAACATCTTCTGAGGCACTTCCTACTTCCTCTCTTACCCAGTGAAGACCATTGCGACTACTTGCTCTTCCGATCCTGCCAGTACTAAGGGGGGGAAGTTTGTTCTCACCATCGAATTCAGTACTTCTTCCGTGATACCACATGATATATTCGGCTTCGGAGTCATCAGAGTCTCTCGCATAACGATGCACCCTAGCAGCACCGATCTTAAGATTATCGAATGCTTCAGGATCTTCAGATGGGCGAAGGACTACATTAAAGTCATTCATGGTAGACTTCAGGGAGAACAAATTAGTGCGCGATGATCTTGCAAATTGACCATGGGGAGAAGTCCATCCTTTGCATCCAGCCAAGGTGGAGATAAAAACTGGAACTGAAAGCTTCATTATTAACAAATTTGCTTCAGTCTATCTATGAGATATTGAAATGACGAATACAAAAAGGAGAAAACAATCTTCGACCTTTTCTTTGTTGATGACAGCCGCACGTTGTTGTTGAACATGATGGAAAGGATCATGATGGAGTGATGTGTTTTTTAGGCGTCCCTATCAGTCAGGGATAACTCATGTTCTATATATATATTCTATAAATGTTTTATTTTTGAATTAAAAAATATATAAATTGATTGAAGAAGACGAACAACTTGAACCAGTACCGGTTCATTCAATAACTAAACATTTCCAACGAAAAACACACATCAAAGCTAACATTAATACGTGTAGATATGTTATTTAAAATAAGAAAAAGCATTGATTACTTTCCGAAAAGAAAGCTCGACCACGTGAGATGAAATTCCAATTTCCCCATTTCAAATGACGGTTTTCCATGCTCATTCCCTTGGCTTCCTTGGCTCAGGACATTCCTTTGCAATATGACCATCGTTTCCACAATTGTAGCAAGCTTTCTCCTTCCGGGCCAACTGGCAGTCATCAGCAATGTGTCCAAATTTTCCACAGTTAAAACAACGTCTGAAAGATCTTTTTTCAGTATCAATCTTGCTCCTGTCATCTCCCTCTGCACGAGGGTTCTTGCAGTCTCTTGCAAGGTGGCCAGACTATTTCATTTGGATGCACAGTGAAAAGTAAGTTAGTGTTTCATTAGAACAATTTGAAAAGAAATAAGTGCAATTAAAATCTAGATGAGATTGAGGTTGGCTCCAATTCGTTTTCGCACTCACACCACCACAGTTGTAACAGGTCTTCTCGCTCATGTTTTATAAATTCTAATTCTGCAGGAGGAGAAAAAGTACTTGTAGTAGGTGAGTGATTTGCATCAAGTTAAAAAAGAGTAAGAAGAGGGAAAGGCAGAGAGTGAACATCATCCAAGTTATGTTGAATTTTACGAAAACTGGCTACAGCTAGACTCGAAATTGCGGCAATAATGCATCATGCCTCTTAGAATGCCTTCCGCTTGCTGTCTATCTTATTGTTGCCATGAGTGCAGTCGAATGTGTGAAAAGGAAGATTGCAACAAGGGCAACTGCACCAGTGTTGTAGCAGGCGAACTTTGAACTTACATCAACGCTGAAATTGTGTCAAGAATTTGAGGCTGAAGGCGAGGAGGGAGGAGCGGCGGGCCCCGGAACCCGGAAAACAGCCCAGCAGATGCTTTTGGTGTCATCCCAAAATTTTATTTATTGACGACAGACAGACGACAAAAACATTCCTTTGCCATCCATTCTGAGTTTCAATGAAAAGAAAATTATCTCACAATCCGGAAATCAAGTAGACTCATATTCTTTATTTAGACCCACGACCCTACCACGAAATCAAACATAGAAGTTTAGAATGGCATCGAAAGATAAGAAATATACTCTTTTTAAGAAAACTGGAGATGGCTCCGTGCCCCCATGTGCATTTTTCCTCTCACCTGCTGGATGTAGAAATGGAGATAAGTGCAAGTTCGCCCATGTACACCCATCTACTGCGAATATCAGCAGCAATAATTCGACTTCATCATCCGATATCAGCTCCGAGAGCGAGGACGAATCGCCCCCACTCCCTCTCACGGTGAAACTTAGCCCAAAAGCAAAACGCACCCCACAGAAAAACCCCAAGGTTGCTCCTGTTGCCATGAGTGATGATATGTTCGCTGCTCCAGGAGAAATCACACAGACGCTAACCCCAGTTAACAGCGGAGACGGAAAAAAGAAACGCAAAAGGAAACCTGAGCACTCGGATCCCTTTGCGAAACCTAAAACCCTAGCTTTGTCAACACCATCTGTCGGAAAATCTGACTTTAACACCCCCACTCACACCCCAAAATCTAAAAAGAAAACTAAGGTGGCTGAGAAAACTTCTTCTTTCCGTGATCTCAACCTTCCTGTGGCATCATTTTCTATCCCTGGCGCAAGTGATAGTGCACAAAGCACACCTGCTCCATCGGTTGCCATTCACACCCCAAAATCTAAAAAGAATAGTAAGGTGGCTGAGAAAACCTCTTCTTTCCGTGATCTCAACCTTCCTGTGGCATCATTTTCTAGCCCTGGGGCAAGTGTTAGTGCAAAAGGCACACCTGCTCCATCGGTTGCAACTACCCCGCCTCAACCCAAATATCCCATACCCTCTTCCACCCCTGAAGGCATCAAATGGCAAAATGCCGTTATTGCCACTCGTAACAACCCCAGATACAAGTCAAACTTTGACTTTGACAAAGCGAAGCAACAAATGGATGAACCGCGTAAAGGCAAGACCTCGCATTGGGTCACAACACGCCCTTTTGGAGCATGGTGCGCCAACAACCCCCCCGCTATTGCAATCGATTGTGAGATGTGTGAGACTAAGGACCCTGTAACCGGGGCTTCTAACCCTAAAGCTCTCTGTCGTTTGAGCGTGGTAAATGCAGTCAATCCTGATGAAGTTCTGATCGATACTTTAGTCAAACCAACTTGGCCGGTGGTTGATTACCGATCAAAGATTAATGGAATCAAAAAAGAGCATCTAGATTCAGTACAATTTACGTTGAAACATGCACAGGCGTTCATGATCGCGTTGTGTTCCAATGAGACTGTGATTATTGGTCATGCATTACATAATGATCTTGTATCTCTTCAAATGGGACATCACTGTAATGTTGATTCGGCAATGTTGTTCTCAGTGAAGGATGAACCAAGTTCAACATGCAGTTTAAGAGATCTCGCTATGAGTGTAATGACTCGTGAAATGCCGGAAGTTCACGATTCTGTTAACGATGCTCTTGTAGCTTTGCTCGCAATCCAAGCAGGCTATTTGGAAACAGGTGGATCTCCTGCACCTGTTGCCCGCTCATTCCCACCTAGGCGAAAGGGTGCAAGCTCTGAGCTATTTGTGCACAGGATTCCAAAGGGTGTTTTCCAACAACATATCAGCAAGATGTTTTTGGCCCACACGCAAATTGAGCCTAAGGAAGTGCCAACTATCGAATTTAATTCTGAAACTGGAAAAACAACTGTGGTATTTGCGTCGGGAGATCATGCGAATTTGGTGTTCAAGTCTTTGGAAGGAGAAGCAAAACCTGATAAAACTGGACGCTTACAGAAGAGGGTTTACCTTAGAAATGGAGGTTATATCTGCATTCGCAAAATGACTGCACCAAAGAAGCATTGATTAGCTATCAATGTCTAATGTTTACTTCAAATTGCAGTATCGATATTAAACATATTTAGATGAGATTACAAGTACTGCACTTGGATATTCTTTCACTTAACAGCTCATTTTAAACATGCCCCCCTCATATTATCTTGAATAAAAATTGTTCATTTACTCATGCAACACATTTTAGTTATCGGCTTCTAGCTTTGTAATAATAGGTCATTGGTATTATCTTCCGATGAAATCTGGAACGACTCTGTTGCTGGCATCAACATAGATGTGAAACATTCATGTCGAGTTTGAAATTATGCCTGGCAGACTCCTTAGGATTTCAAAGATAGTATCCAAATCATAACATCGCCCATCCGTAGTTATTTCACTTGCTTCTTCTTCACAACCGGTCGCTGCTGCCAACATAAACGGATATAAACCTGTTTTTACATCTAATTTCATCAGAGAGTCCGGGTAAGAATCACGAAGTATCTTCAAACCTTCATTCCATCTTTTTCCGCTCACAATAGCTGAGTGCAGTGGTATTCTGCTTCGTTTAAAATTTGAATGACCTGCTATCCTCGCATCAGCCCCAGCCTCAAGTAAGACGTCTATTACTGTTGGTTGCTTTTGTTCTGTGTAATCATCGTGGTTGTATTCGGTTGTGTTGACATCATCCCCATGTATTAATTCTTCAAGTGAATATCCTTCATCACTCAAATCATGTTCTTTGAAAATAGGCGCCATGGCTGCAATCATCAGGGGTGTACGACCCGATAGGTCGTGATCGTCTAGTTGTTGGGGATAGAGCACAGTTGCAATTTTTACAACTGCTCGCGGGCAATCAATGGCCGATGCCGCGTGTATTACATACAAAGGTTCACGTACATGTTGAGCTTGATCTTTGTCATTTAGCAGCCTTTGTTCGTTCGTTGAAATATTGCATTCAAACTCATTGCCATGGAAATCGTTTTGTAGTAACGATTCAGCCTGTGATTTTTTTCTCTGAAATTCATTAACTGTGCTAGTCTTGCAAGCAGCCTTTCTTTCAGCGTCAACAGTCTTAGTCGCTTCCGGTTTCTCTATATGATGTTGATGAAAGTCAACGCATTCATCACCAACGCCACCGCTGTCAAAATTTCTATTGCCACTATCACCATTGCATGTACCCTCGTTGTCATAGCCTTCAATAGAACCATGATATGCGGCCCTCAACAACAACTCAGTTTTGCTCCAAGCTTCGGCAAGTTCCCCTTTCACATCACCTCTAGTACAAACACCATTGATGGTGTCATCACCCAAAGTTACAAAATATCTGACCCACAGCCTCAGAAGCGGTGTCAATCCCTCATAATCCCGATCATGAACCAAAGACGGATTTGCCCTCAATAAAACTTCAATAACTTGTATTGGCGCACCACATCTACACGCTGCATGGAGGGATGTATCCCCATCAACGTCCTTCATGGCTGTGACTTTCAGCTTATTTTCACTTTGATCTAAAAGTACCCTTACAACTTCTACAGAAGCATGCTGAGAGCTGCATGTAATGTGGAGTGGATTCATATCGCTAGTTCCAACCATCGTGGCAGCACATGGATTCGCTTTAAGGAGAGCATGAATAACGAAAGCAGGTGCATCGTGATCACAAGCGACATGAAGAGGCGTACGACCTTGCTCTCCAACAGAAGTAGCTTCAGACGGATGAGTTGATATACGTCGAAGCGTGGCACTCCATGCGTAGGATTGTACCAATGTGAGAAGGTCGTTTTCCGGCGAGTGCTCTGGGAGATATGTTCCAAGATTAGTAATGTCTGAATAGGAGTGAATCATTGGCAACCTTGCAGTGGCTGTGCCGATCATGTCGTGGTTGGATTGTTGGTCAAATGTATCTATAACGACTTCAGGCACGGATGCATGAACACTAGAGTTGCGTTCATTATGTGTGCTGGAGTAGTGCTGACTATCGTTTGGAATAGCAGAAACATCCAAGTTTGTGTTGGTTAGAGTATTTAGGGATTCCTGGTAAGGATTCATAACTTTTCATTGGATTAACGACCAAATTGATGAAGAATTCAAAGACAAGTGTGATGTGTGTTGTAGTATGAATGGGTACCGTACAGTACAATCGTAAGTTACGTATGTTCTGGTGTTGTTCGTTGTTCGTTTTGTTCGTTCATGACTTATGACGTGTGCATGACGTAAGCAATTTTCGGTGAAAACCAGAGGCAAAGAAGAAGGGAAAATGACAAAATGAACTGTTTTTTTTAACGTTCGTGCGACGTGGGCGCGGCGCGGCGGGTGTTCCAGTATTATCTGGTATTATTTGAAGAATCGAACAATCAATTTCAATTTGAAATTTGTTCAAACAACTTATTAACTTTTTAACTTCAAACTACAGTACTGTACTGTATGTTGAATGTATTATGTACTGTAATAAGTTGGCATTTAAAAAGGTGTATTTTGATTTGCTATTTTTAAACTTTTTAAAAACATTAATTCTCCTGCGTGGTGTACGTACCGGTACGTGCATGTGTTCTTTTGAAGAAAAGGAGTTCACCAATCTCTCCTCTACCAAGGAATTTCTAGCCCATCCTCACAGTTGATAAATTTCCCAGTAGTATCCATATCAATTTTGCCAATCTCATGGAAGACACGTTTAGCACCGACAGTAGCATCAACAGCGCCTTCGATTTCCCAAATATCAGCATATTTGGCAGTCATATCAGTCTTGTTGAATCCTGGATGAAGAATACCTACAGCTATCTTCTTATCCTTGAATTCTTGCGACAGCAATACACTCATCATGTTTGCGGCAGCCTTGGACATGTGATGTCCGTAGTCACCTCCTAAACGTAATTCGATGGGCATGGAATTATCAGTTTAGTGAATTCTTAGTTCCAATATTGTTTGAATATTTTCTCTGTAAACCAAGCAATATAGTATTTCTTACCGGTAGGATTTTGTGTAGTTCTCCAGTCGATCGACCCACCCTGGGAAGTGATTATGGCAATGGAAGAGCCCTCTTTGATGAGACCATTATTGTGCAAATTAGCAGATACACGAAGAGGTCCAAGAGCACAAATATTGATCATTTTCAGCTCCTCCTTGAAATTTAGAGAATCAATCATTTCCACTGGCTCATAGAAGTAACCAGCATTATTGACGAGGATATCAATTGGTCCTCCAGTAATCTGGGACGATATGGTGTCACAAGCTTCATCTGAAGATACATCGATACCAGTGACAATCTCATCAGGATTCAAAGCCTCTAGTTCATCGCTAGAAGAACGGCAGATTGCTACCAGCTTTCCTCCCTGCGCGGTTAGTTCCTTTGCGAGGGCAAGACCAACACCTCTGTTGGCCCCAGTGATTGCGACACGTTTTCCTTTAAGGTATTCAGCGTCGTAGACACTTTCGATGTTAAGGTATCTTTCATTCTTCTGTTCTTTTGCCCTCGCGAACCGAGCAGGTTGATCAGGAATTGTGTAACGTTCAGCATCAGCCATTGTGAGGGCGTGTGAGATATTTCTAGTGGCTGTTCTAGTGAATGATGCTGATTTAGGACTGAACGCAGTTGCAAGATTGAGAGATCCAGTTAACGTGAGGAGGAAGGCAACGGACTTGGAGAAGGCTGGCATTTTATCTTGCTGTAGAGGGGATAATTGTGAATATTTTGATATATGCGTGTCAGTAGTGGATGCATGCATGCGATGCGATGCGAGCGAAGTACATACCGGTACTGATGATGATGAGAGCTTTTTGCAAACAAAATGTGAACCAAAACACGCACTTTAGAAAATGTCCTTCCCTCCCCTTTTTTCTCTTTTTCTCTTCACCGTTCAATTTTATTGAATATAATATATTCGTTTCTGTATACCAAGCAATGATGCGACTGGAATTGCCCATAAACTTCGCCGAACGCAGAGGCAGTTGGCGGGCGTCTTCGTGTGATGTGCGAGGAGCGCCGATAAGAAATCTTCGAAGGAACCAACAATCAAACAAAAATCACACATAACACTACCAACAATGAGCAACGGTGCAGGAATCCAAGAACTTATGGCCGCTGAGACGCGCGCCTCTCAAATTGTTGCCGAGGCCAGAATTGGTGAGTTCTAGATTGCGCCTCAAGTCGTCGTCATGATACCAATGGGCAGAATTCACATGTCATTGCAATGCTTTGGACGCTGTGCGTGTATGTGGTTTGCATTGGGTATTTACAAGGAGAACAAATATTTTGTTTTCAACAACTAAATTCAAATCTTCTCTCATTAAATTTAGGCCGCGGTGATCGTATGAAGCAGGCCAAGGCTGATGCACAGGAGCTTATCGACGCATACAGGGCCGAGAAGCAGCAGGACTTCAACAACACCGTGCTCGCCGCTGGTGAGTCGTTGTAAACATTTTCTCCCTTTTCGAAGAAATTCAAATTTCATGGATTGTCAGACCAACTAACATCTTTTGTCATTGCAATTGTGAAATTAGGTGGAAGCGGAGGAAACGCATCTGCAAAGCTTCAGGCAAAAACCAACCAGGAAATTTCTGTCATGCAGGGACAATTCCAGAGAAATCAACCAAAGGGTATCGATGTCCTTCTTTCCAAGTGCTGCGAGGTTAGTCTTGAGGTTCCTAGTGCTCGCGTACGTTCGACACAAAAGATTTACGGTTAGAATTGATTTTATACCGAGTTTTGTGCCGAGTGAAGCATTTGTAATTTATTAAAAGGAATTGAAAGATTTACCTCTAGTTTAATACAGTATGATGGGTGACGCGCATGCTGAATGAAGAGAAGCGTTGACAATGTGAACATTTTCGTGCTCATTGATCATCATCCAATTTGAAATTTTCTGGGATCTTTTATTTGGGAGAAAAAAACTAGAGAATAAGTTCAAAGTCTTCACCCTTTTTAAAACAAGTGATCCTATTATTAAAAAAATTAGTTCTCAAATAATCTCCGATTTCAGTTGCAAAGTAGTTTTATGGATATTAAAAATACCATATTCAACTTGGCTTTTATTTAGGTGCTTTGCTAATGCCCAACTCAAATTACATACACCACTGTAGAGCTAGCTAGTCAATTCCTTGAAGCCACTTGTGCTTCAGACATTGTAGGGCAGTCGCTCTTTGTTTGGCGTCAAACTCTAACAACGGTATAATGAAGTCAGCAACTTCCTTTGCTTCTTTCATAGGGAAATGATACTTTTCATGAAGAACATCCTGAACGGGCCACAGTTTTAGTTGCTTGATATGTTTTAGGTTTCCTTTGCGGTCAAAAAAATTCTTTGAATATTTCCCAGTGCATGCCATTTTTTTGGGAATCTTTCCGAGAAGCTCTTGGAACATTGCCAAATGGTCTTCATCACGGTCATAGTCTGGACCTTCTCTAGGATCGAACAGAAGGTCACCCGTTAGCAATTCGAAAGTCATACAGCCCAATGACCACATGTCTGCTGAAGTGTCGTACCTGTGAAAAGATGAAAGTTAGTTATTAATGTTGGAGAAGAAGCGCAGAAAATAATGAAATTTCACTCACTTGTGCCCAAGCAAAACTTCTGGTGCACGATATTGCCTTGTTTGGATGTCCTCGCTGAAATGGCGATCGGTCCAACAGGCATTTCCAAGATCAACTACAACTGCCCGTGAAGCCTGGAGGACCTTGCTGTCCTTCAGGTCAGGCTGTTGGGACGCACGAGCAACAGCTGCCTGAACATCGGAAATAGGCAGATCTTCAGGTTCGTCAGACTTTGGATCTGATGCCACAGAACTCATGACATCATTCGATTTTCTTCCGCCCTCCATAAAGGATCGGTGTGTATCCGTGGAACTCTTCTCAGGTGAAAATAAAGGCATGTCAACAAGTTCTGCATTAGGATGAAGACCCATGAAAGCTTTGACACGGTCGTGAATAGCCTGTCGAGCATGCCACCAGCTAGCAACCTTCTCCATTGTGGCCCCGGCTAGTTGAAATGACGACCCACCATGCTCGTCTACTGTGGGGCGGGCTGCGAACTCTTTAATCATTCTTAAGTCGAATCCAAACAAAGCCGAACCTATCGAATTGGCATCATCATCATCTCGGCCAGAATCCTTAATTTTCATAGCAAGAGGATGCTTACAAATCCGATTTGCATATGGTCCAAAGATGACGTGATCCATAGGAGGTGTTCCTTCATCACGCTTGTAGTTGAAAAATACTAATCCTGGTATACGGTCTTCCAAAAACCCCAAAACGACCATCGAAGATAAAACAGAGAATTTTACGGTGAAAAGAGAAAAGGGGGTACCCCGTGCTTGCGAATCTCCACCAGCAGATCTCGACCTACTAGACAGAGTTGGTATAGAAGCATCTCTTCCGGCTAAATTCTCACCAACAAGATCTGATAGATGCGTCCAAGATTTTCTTAATCCATCGTCAAGATCTTTTCGGCCATGTTGGACCAGTTTGAATATGGTCGCAATTGATTGTTCTCCGGACTGTCTGATTGATAACCCACATCTCCTGTAATTGTAAAATTAGTGGAGTATTAGAAAGCCATTGCAAAAATATGAGGTACTGTAATTAAAGAAAGGGTCAGAACACGCACCATTCTCTGGTTGCATTTTCCTCATCACTAAGTTCCCAAGGGATCCCACTTAAGGAAGCAGATACATTATCGGCGATCTCTCCTTCGGGAACAAAAGCTCGCAACAGAAATGAAACTTCCGCAACACCGCTGTTATCCCCAACCTGAGAACTGCAAATCTGAAGGTGCGCGGATAATTCGGATTTACTCGGACGTGAAACCTTGACTAACGTATCTATCACATCGGACATTTTAGAACCATCTGTAGCTACACGAGAGGAAAAATTTTTCATGACAAATTGACTATGTGATAGTCGGGATAAAACTCTCTCATGCGCATTCTTTGTGAGTTTTTCACCCTTCTGTTTTAAAAGGCGTTCCATCCGCTCATCTGAAATGGGGCTCCCACCATAGTTTTGTGCATCTAATTGATCGCCGTCGCCAGTATCGTTACCACGTCTCTTTTCACGTTGCCTTCTCTTTTTTAACTTCTTCCTTATCCTTTTCCTCTCTTCCGTTGAAATCATTGGATTCTGCAACATACGTTCCAGTTCCTCGATGGTCACAGCTTGATCATGAACGCTATCAGCCCCAGGTTGATTCCTATGCCCAACTTCTGAGATTTGCTCTGGAAATTCTAGCAACACATTTTCCGGCTTCAAATCAGTATGAATTATATTGCATTTTCTATGCAAAAAGTCAAGACCCTTAGCAACTCCTTTCATCATTTTCTTCACTACTGGCATTGGTATACCATGGTAATTGTAAGCTTTGATGACACTGAGTAGATTGCAACCAAGCATCGAGAAAACCATACACATGTGTCGACCATTAGGCCCATTATGGAAAAACGAGTCGTGCAACGTAGCAACATGACGCGAGTGATCGACAACTGTAGAGATTAGAACTCCATCCTTATCTTTTGCATTGGGACTGCTATTATAAACACCTTCCACCCGTTTACATTCTTTTGCCACACAGTCAAGGAGCTCAACTTCGTCCATTGCAGCTTCAGTGTAATGTTCCGCTGATTTTTGAACCTTAATTGCGTAAAACAGAATCCCTTCTTTGGTTGGAGAAACCTTTTTGACTTTTTTGTCTTTCACCATCCACACTGTGGAAAAGTGGCCCCAGCCAAGTTTTTTACAAACGACGTATCTGCGTACATCAACAGAGAAGAGAGATAATGTTCAAAATGTAAGATTATGATCGATAAACAAGTTGAAGCTGTACGAGAGCTCATATCTGAAGACTAACCTCTGATTGTAAACTTCGCCAACCTTGACTCTATGATATCCACCAACTTTATAACCGTCTTCTCCTTCATCCTCATCGTCAGAATAATCTTCTGTGCTCTCATTTCCTTTATCTCCATCACCATTTTTCTGTTTACTTCTCTCATTATCGCTGCCGCTTTCACTATCACTGTCATCACCGGAAGATTCACTGGAACTATCACTGTCATCAGAATTAGAGGAATAATCACCCCGTGCTTTGTTATATGTGCCGTTCAGAGGTCTGATGTTATTATAAGGTATTTCTTTCCCATGTAGAGGCTTTTGTTTAGATGATTTGTATTTACCTCCCGATTTATCGGACTTGTTTGACTTAGAGCGTGAAAGATTTAAAGAATTTTTAACGCCATTGATGATTTGATTTAAGCCGCTGTTGTCATCGTCATCGAATGAAGACGAGTCACTGCTGCTTGACGAATAAAAATTAGGATCTGAGGATCTCATGGGTGATATCTGTGAATAAAAGGAAGGCACATGGGGTCAGCGAATTGAAGATAGCGTGATATTGAGAGCGATAAAGCAGTATTTTGTTCAGATTGAAAATGCATTGATCCAAGCTTGATTGATCATTTACAGGCGCACTTACCTGTAGTTTCCCGGAGACACTAGGTTTTGAAGGTGATTTATTTCCGAGTTTCCTGCCACTTCTTTGTTTAAATTTGAGCATCACTTTTTTAACGCCTTTCAACTTGATTGGATGTTAGCCGTATTGTAGTCCTTAGATTCCACCACCTTGTAATTTAACACGTGAAGTTACCTGGATGCCCAGCGTCTGTGGAATAGAAGATAATTTCGAAATTTCCTTGTGTTAGTTACTTGATCAAGGTAGATTAGAAACTTATTACTTCTGCGGCCAAACGTAATCTATATCGCCTGCACAGTCCTGAGCAGATATTACTCGTACTTGTAGTTGATATGGTCTGGGCCAATGACTTCCCCCCCCCGTCTTGCTTGCGCTTGCCTTGCTTGCCCACTCAATATGGTGGACGGTTTTCCACCGGTAATAAGTTAGTTGTAAATTTTCCTCAGCTCAAATCTCGGGGGCTGTGTAGCTAAATTAGTATACCAAGTCCGTTGTAAACAAAAATGACGCACGAAATGTTCAATCGGCGCGGGGCGGGGGGCATTCGTTTCTTTCACATCCAAGCAAAACAAATCTGAAACTATCCATCCTCATCAACCACAGACCACAACGAACAGATACTGTACATACCGGCAGAGACAAGTCCACTTACTCTTGTTCAAATCTTTCTTCGTGTCTCTCTGTTCATTCACATAGAAATTATCAAAAGGAAATAATGAGATTTCTATGTGTTTTTATCTTGCTCACAATTTGTTTATTCGCAAACGGTTAGTTCACAGTCAGTCTCTTATTTACAGAAATCACAGGGAAAGTACGCTTATTCTTCTTTCTAAACAAACAGCCCAATTTGGAGTAACCAAAGAAGGCGCAGCTGAAGAAGCAACCCAGGATCAAACAAAGGCCAATGAAGGACCAGTTACTAAACTGACTGAACAAGATGCAGTGGATATCAGGGCTCTCATCGAAGCAGCTGGCGAGGATCCCGAGACTATAAAGTTGATTGCTGCACTGAAAGACGAGAACGCTGAAGATATCGCTGAGTTGGGGAAACTGCCCGAGGAAGAAATTTTGAATGGTTTAAAGGGAGCATTAGATGAAATGAAGGTAGCGGATTTCTTGTTCAAGGATCCTGTGAAAGCATTAGAGGCAATGGAAGCAGAAAATATGATTCCACCTGAACATTTGGAAAAATACAAGAAAGAGCCAGCATTACTGGAAGAAGATACAAGAAAGGCACTCTATTTCCGGTTTGTTTCGTTGGCTGTCGTGGGAGGATATTTGTAGATACCGATGATAATCTGAGACCTACTAAAGTTGGAGAGCAATATTTCCTAGCTTTTGTGTTCTTCTGCGATCATAATCCTATAGTGATATCATTACCCTTTATAACTATAATGCACGAAAAATCAGTGTCGAGAGGCATGAAGATTAAAGTTTGTCCCCGCGCTTTGTTTGTCTCAAAATGAAAAGAAAAAATCAGCTTCAAACGAAGAACAGAAGAAGCTATGGCAAGTGAATTGAGCCAATCTTCTCTTGTAAATATAGCCAAATACAATCTTTACTTACATGGAAGACTGCTCTTGCCATTGCCTCGCAAGCTTGTTGGACGGATACATAATTGTTGTAAAGAGTAAATATCTCGTGGGGTACACGTGCCTGATCTCTCTATTTATGACATCATAAGACCTATACGTACCGGGTAAGTATGTGTTTATAT
>Ga0115005_10002167_pt1 | contig 15696 bp, 12 predicted proteins | sample ArcOceMetagenome_FD_87163 | JGI IMG/M metagenome (GOLD analysis project Ga0115005, IMG submission 87163) | Marine eukaryotic phytoplankton communities from Arctic Ocean - Arctic Ocean - Greenland ARC118M Metagenome | ecosystem: Environmental > Aquatic > Marine > Oceanic | place: Arctic Ocean... | reverse complement strand
TCGCTTAATTTTTGGTAAAATTTGTAATAATATTTTTAATAAACATAATAAATAACGCAGCAAAGTTAATAAATTTTCAATCAGTTCCTTTTTTACAGGATTCTTTGTCAAAACTCTGACTGTACTTCTAAAACAAGACTAAATAAACAGATGGGTCTGTTAATCACGTACTTTTTATTTGCAATAATATTTTCTTTCTTATGCTCCATTTTGGAAGCAGTATTACTCAGTGTAACGCCTGCTTACGTTGAACGATTAGTCAAGGAAAATCCGAACCTCGGAAATGTACTCAAAAGATACCGCACGGAAATAGACGAACCTTTAGCAGGGATTTTAACACTAAATACTTTTGCACATACTATTGGTGCAATTCTAGTTGGTGTGCAAGCCAGTAGCCTTTGGCATGATAGTGCTTTAAATTTAGGTTTTATGTCAATTAGCATTGAATCTATCGTTGCCGGTGTGATGACTTTTGCAATTTTAATTTTTTCTGAAATTATCCCTAAAACTTTAGGTGCGAATTATTGGGAACAATTAACGCCTATTTCTATTCGTATTCTCCGGATTATTTTATGGCTTTTACGTCCTTTCGTTTGGTTATCGCAGAAGATGACAAAGCGTTTAAAGAAAGATAAAAGTAGAAGCGTTTTCAGTCGTGCAGATTTCAACGCAATGGTGGCAATTGGTTCGAAAGAAGGTGTTTTTCAAGAAAGTGAATCGAAGATTATTAGAAACTTAATGAAATTCGATAAAGTCTTTGTGAAAGATATTATGACACCTCGAATGGTTGTGAAAGCAGCACAAGAAAACACGACAATTAATGACTTTTTTAGTAAAAATAAAGAATTGCGTTTTTCTCGAATTCCGATTTATGAAGAACGAATTGATAATGTCAATGGCTTTTTCTTAAAAGATCAATTATTGACTAAAATAATTAATCAACAAGGACATTTACCATTGAAAGATATTCGTCGTGATATTCTAATCGTACACGAACAAATGCCGATTCCGAAAGCATTCCAAAAATTAATGACTAAAAGACAACATATCGCTTTGGTTGTAGATGAATTTGGAGGAATGGAAGGTATTATTACGATGGAAGATATTATCGAAACTTTGCTCGGAACTGAAATCGTGGATGAATACGATGGCGAAGAAGATATGCAAGCTTTGGCTCGTAGGAATTGGGAGGCAAGAGCGAAAAAATTGGGTATTTTGACCATTGATGAATTCAGCGAAACAGTAGAGGAGCAAAAAGATAGAATTGGTGAATAGTTATTCGTTTGACTATTTTCATGTAACCAGTATTTTTAGTATAATATTTTCGAAAATAATGATTTACGGTTTTAACTTTCATTAATTACCTAAAATCAAGCTAAAAATACGATATCGAAAAGACGCTGACATTTTAAAGATGTCAGCGTTTTTTATTGGTTGATAATTCTGTTACAGAAACAGAAAACAAATCGAAATCTGTAAAGACATAATTTCCATTTTCCCTAAATATTATCGTTCACTACAACCATCAATACAATAATACATCAACGTGAGCTAATACAATCCAAACTAAACATCATTATAGCTCAATTCTAATAAAAAAAATCTGCTTCAACGTATTGTACTTAATTATATTTTTAATAACTTACAAATTGTTAAATAATTAATTTGTATATTTTATCAATTCATTTTAATAATAATATTTTTGATGAAATATATTTATGATATTTTTCAATAAAATAGTAACACATCCATAATTCCTCGTCACAAATTGCAAAAAGACAGTAGTATCCAGTCCCAAGTTAGTAGTAAAATAACTACCAACTAAGCTCAATACTACCAACTTCTTTTATTATCAAACCAAAAAATTCTAATTCTATGCGAACCTTAATTATTGGTTTTGGAGTATTTCTACTCTATGCCGTTCCTGCACGTTGGTATTACACCTGCAGTATTCGCAATCTTTGTGAAAATGATGCGAATAAGAAAGAAAAAGTCGCTGCTAATAATCTGAAGGAACTTCCGCCTCGTACTAAAGATCTATCCTTGATGGCTGAAGATTCTACCATTTTAGCGAATTTTGAGCAGTTTGGTTTCCAGCCAAATAGTGCAGAATTACAGCTAACGGATAATAATAAAGATTATCTAAAAGGCATCGCTGACTTCATGAAAGCAAATCCAGATGCTCGTTTGAATATTACCGGTTATTATTATGACAATGAAAAAAACAGTACCGGAATGTTTGATAATTTAGGTTTGGCTCGTGCTGCTGCAATTCGGGATTACTTAATAACGACTTATGATTTTGACGAAAGTCGATTTAAATTAGATTACGAATCAGTTTCCAAAGGTGCAAGTCCTTACCTTGATACGCCAGTTTCTTACGATATCACTTACAAAAAAGATAACCTGAAAGCGAGAGGTATAGAAGAAGAATTTGCGGAAGCTAGTTATACCTTTAATCGAATGACTTTTTCTGATATTAATTTCAATTCAGGATCGTCTAAATTCAATCCTTCCAACAACTTCATCACTTATGCAGATTCTGTCAAAATATATTTAGATAAGAATCCGGCTAAGAAATTGAAAATCATAGGACACACCGACAGTGATGGTACAAATGTCATAAATGACGGCTTAGGTTTTTCTCGTGCAACAAATGTAATTGTCTTTTTAAGAGATAAAACAGGAATTAACATTGAGGTAATGGCTGCGGAATCAAAAGGAGAACGTAAACCACTTGTTAAAAATAATACAGATGCGAATAAACGGAAAAATCGTCGTGTCGAAGTGATTATTGAGTAATATCAACCTGTGAATTATAAACTATAAATTATCGACCGTTTTAAGGTGTCGTGCTTATTTAGTTCATATTTTCAATTTAGAAATTAATAAAATTTTGAATATAAAATGTTAATCGCTGATATAAAATGAATTCAATTATTAGCCATTAATATTAACTATAAAAAGACCATGAATATTTTTTCAAATTTAACTTCTCCAGACTCCATATATATTTTCCTTTGGCTTTTAGGTGCTTTTATTCTCGGCTTGATTGTCGGTTGGTTCACTTGGGGAACTGCAAAACGTAGGTTAGAGGAAACCTTAGCAACTTTGAACGCAGAACATCTTGCTTTGAATGGAGAGTATGATACTGTGAAATTAGAATTAGCCGGAGTAAAAGCGGCTCACACAGAATTACAAGCTGATTATACTTGGAAAGCACAACGCTTACATGATATTGAGGCAGAGAAAGGTGATTTGCATACCGAAATTTATAGCTTAAAAGATAAGTTAAAAGCAGAAATAAAAGCAAAAACGACTTTGGAAAACCAAATGGAAGGTTTGAATGCTTCTTATAATGATGCAAAATCAGAAACGGAAGTATTGGAATTAAAAGTAAAGGATTTTGAAGCGGAATTAAAAGCTGCTGCAAAATCTAATACAAAACTTACCAATCAATTAGAAAAGTCAAAATTAGCTCACGGAAGTGATGCGGAAAGTACAGGCAGTGACTTGAAAAAGGCAAATGTAAAAATTGCCATTTTAGAAGGGAACGTGGAAGGATTAAAAGAGCAATTAGGATTGACGAAAGCCAATTTGGCAGATTGCCAAGCAGCACAAACTGGTTTATCAGCGGCAGCAATTATGACGGAAGCAGAGGGAGAAGAAAGTAGTGAAGAGGAAATGAGCATTAAAGACTCAAAAGCCGCAATTACAACCGCTTTGGGCGGAGCAATTGGAATGGCTTCCGCAGATGAAAAGGATGATTTGACTCAGATTAATGGAATCGGTGAATTCATCGAAGATAAATTAAATGATTTAGGTATTTATAAATTTGAACAAATTAGCAATTTCGATGATGCGATGATTGCAAACCTTACTCGTGCGATTGAATTCTTCCCCGGCAGAATCGAACGTGATGAATGGGTTCCTCAAGCGAAAGAGTTATCCAGCGGAAATTCTGTTTCATCTTCGATTTTGGAAGATTTGGAGGAAGAAGATGAAATCATTGAAGTAGAAGGTGCGCCAACTGTTAAGAAAGTAGATGTTGAAGCGGCGAAGGAAATTGTGAAAAGTAAAATCGGCTCAACGATTCCAATAGCAACAGCTGATGAAAAAGATGACTTGAAACTCATTAGCGGTGTTGGACCTTTAATTGAGGATAAATTGAATGATTTAGGTCTTTTCACTTATGAACAAATTAGTCTCTTCGATTCTGAATTAGAAAATCGAGTTACCGATGCAATTGAGTTTTTTCCAGGTAGAATCAAACGTGATGGATGGGTCAAACAAGCGAAAGAATTATTAAAACAAAAGAAAGCTGATATTGCTTCAGTTCAATTGAAGGCAATGATTGGTGGAAAAATTTCCGCAGCAACGGCTGACGAAAAAGATGATTTGAAAGTCATTAGCGGCGTTGGACCTTTCATTGAAGAGAAGATAAATCGCTTGGGAATTTATAGCTATAAGCAAATTAGCGAGTTCGATGAAGAAATCATCAAATTGGTAACGGATGCGATTATGTTTTTCCCAGGTAGAATTATACGTGATGGCTGGGTTGCTCAAGCGGCAGAATTACACACAACGAAATAATTCGTAGATACGCACAAACGTGCCTATTTTTTCGGAATAATACCAAAGAGGCATAGCTTTCGAGCTATGCCTCTTTTTATTGATAATGAAATTTATAAAAAACCGTCTATAATTTAATATCGCACACACACATTTTTAATTCTTGTAAAAAATTTCAAATCTTCAAAACCACCTTTTGTTCCAATTCCCGACCGTTTCACACCTGCATAAGGCGTTCTCAAATCTCTTTCGAGCCAAGAATTTATCCAAACCATTCCTACCTCCAATTGTTCCGCTACTCGATGTGCTTTACTGATATCTCTCGTCCAAATCGTAGCCGATAATCCAAAAGGCGTCGCATCATTATATTCTACCGCTTCCGCTTCCGTATCAAATGGAATCAAGGTTACCACTGGTCCAAAAATTTCTTCTTGATTTGTTCTTGCCGTTGGCTCAAGATTTTCGATAACCGTTGGTTTCATAAAAAAGCCTTTTTCAAACTTTCCTGTCAATTCCAAAGGTTCGCCGCCACAAAGAACCGTTCCACCTTCCATCATAGCCAAAGCAATATAACTTTTGACCTTTTCCAAGTGCAATTCGGAAATTAAAGGTCCAATATTCGTCACGACAGAAAGTGGATTACCGACTTTCATAAATCGAGTTCGCTTTACGAATTCTTCTCTGAATTGTTCATAAATCGAACGTTGTACCAAAATCCTAGACGTGCTTACACTTTTCTGACCTTGATGATAAAAAGCAGATTGTAACACCCCGAATATTGTTTTTTCAAAATCACAATCTTCAAAAACAATCGCTGCATTTTTTCCACTCATTTCCAATAAAACCTTTTTCATTCCCTTTGCTGCCGTCAGTGCAATCGCTTCACCCGTCTTACTTCCACCTGTGAATGAAATCGCTTTCACTTTTGGATGTTCCAAAATCTGTCGCCCGGTTTTTTCACCATCGCCATGAATGATATTCAGGACACCAGGCGGTAAACCTGCTTCCATACAGGCTTTAGAAAACATATAAATTGTCATTGGAGCTAACTCTGAAGGTTTGGCAATTACACAATTTCCTGTCGCTAAAGCCGGTGCAATTTTCCATGTAAAAAACTGAATTGGAGAATTCCAAGGTGTCATACAAGCTACAACTCCAATTGGTTGATTCAAGGTATAATTGATGGACTCCCCTTCTTTGGTGAAGGCTTCTGATGAAAAATGCGTTACCGCATTTGCAAAAAACCGAAGGTTGGAATAGGTTTTTGGAATATCTAAAGTCCGACTTTGTGTGATTGATTTTCCAGTATCAATACTATCTGCTAAGGCAAACGCTTCTGCATTTTGCTCTAAAATGTCTGCGATTCGACTCAAAATTCGATACCGTTTTTTTACACCACAAGTTGACCAATCTTTAAAAGCTGCCGTTGCCGCTTCCATTGCTCGCTCAATATCTTCTGTATTAGAATCGGGGATAAAAGAATAAACATCACCAGTAGCAGGATTTTTATTCTCTAAATACTCACCTGAAAAAGGCGGAACAAGCTGACCATTAACGTAATTTTTTAGATATTTATCGGTTTTCATACAGTGGATACTTATTGCCAGTTTCTGAATACTGACTTCTTATGATTATTTAAAGGTGTATTCAAAAACCAAAAAATTATTTAGTTTTGCATTCAAAATCAGTTGTAACGATAAAATCTAAAAACCAAGACTTTACGTCGTACTGAACTTATTTCAACATCTCGCCAATATAAAAACTCCATTGTATTGAAGATTAGTTCTGTTACCTGAGGAAAATACTGAAATAAGTTCAGCGTAGCAGTTTTTATTTACTTTTGGATTCGTACTTTAACTTTAAATCCTCATCAAAATAACAAAAACAAAATATGGAAACGGTCAAAACAACGCAATATAAAAAAGGAAAGTGGTCACAATTTTTAAAAATGTTAGGTCCAGGACTATTATTCGCAGGTTCTGCTGTCGGTGTTTCGCATTTGATTCAAGCAACACAAGCTGGAGCAAACTATGGTTATGGCTTACTTTGGCTCGTTATCTTGATTCATTTTGTCAAATATCCATTCTTTGAATTTGGACCTCGATATGCCGCTTCTACTGGCGAGGATTTAATTACCGGTTACAAAAAAATTGGACGCTGGGTTTTGATTTTATTCTCCATTGTTACCGTTTTGACGATGTTTATCATTCAAGCCGTTGTGACGGTTGTCACCGCAAGTTTGGCCGTAAATATCTTTGGTGTTTTTGAAAGTCCAATCATTTGGGCAGGGATTTTATTGGTCATCTGCACCGTGATTTTGATAATTGGAAAGTATAAATTATTGGATAATTTAATCAAAATCGTGATTATCGTTTTAACAGTTTCTACACTTTTGGCCGTGATTTTGGCTTACACCAATAATAATATTTCCGCTCCGCCCATAACTTTTGAATTACCAATTCAAGGAGCAGGTTTAGTATTTTTGATTGCCTTAATGGGTTGGATGCCTGCACCCTTGGACTTATCGGTTTGGCATTCTATCTGGACCACTGAAAAACAGAAAGCAACCAACGAAGATTTTAATTTAAACTATTCCTTAAAAGATTTTAGAATCGGATACTTTGGAACAATCGTTTTAGCCGTATTTTTCCTTTCGCTCGGAGCATTAATCATGTTCAACTCCGGTGAAGAGTTCTCACCTTCTGGTGCTAAATTCGCTGCACAATTGATCAATATGTACGTCACCGCTTTAGGAGATTGGGCGAAATGGCTGATTGCGATTGCAGCGTTCACAACGATGTTTAGTACAACTTTAACTTGCTTAGATGCGTTACCTCGTGTGATGTCCCGAGCGACGACATTGCTGCAAGACAAAGAGGAAGAGCCAAAATCTTATTATTGGATTTGGATAATTTTATTAATTATCGGAGCAATGATCATTTTAATATTCTTCATGCAATCTATGAAGCAATTAGTTTTGGTGGCCACGATTTTATCCTTTTTGACCACACCGTTTTTTGCGATTGCAAATTATGCTTTAATCACTGGAAAAAATGTTCCTGATTATGCCAAACCAAATCGAGCTTTAAGGATTTGGGCGTTATTGGGAATCGTGTTTTTGATTGGATTTAGTTTGCTTTATGTATTCACAATGCTTTTGTAAATTGATAATAACTGAATTAAACCGTGTCCGTTCTCAAAGTGGATTCCGTTTTGCAATGAGCTTTAGTTCTAGTTATTTTTATGATTGTTCTGCATATTCATAGTATTAGTTTAAGAATATCAATTTTATTGATAAATAGAAGTTTTATTTATACAAAAGATTAGTTTTGCGGAACATTACAAAGTGAATATTAAATAGTAAAATACGATGAATAATGTCTGATGAAAACAAAAATATTCAGATTTATGGAATGTTTGCCATTTTTAACTGAAATTTTTATCCAACGATTTGGAGCGAGCTATTTTACTATTACTACTTAAAGGACATAAATATGGACAATAATTTAAAGAATGAAAATCCGAAAGATGAGTCTTCCGACAATTCAAATAAGGATTCTGAAAGTACGGAGAACGAAGAGAAGATAGGAGAACCCGAAATACCTTCGGAAGAAAAAATTCGTTATGAAGATTTTTATGTTCGCTTACGAGGGAGAATTAATAAACAATTAAAAGACAGTTACAATACCGATTCACCAATTAATAAAGTCATAAACTTAACGGCACTCCTCCCTGACTTGCTACATTTGAATATTAAATTATTATTCGATGGAAATGTAAGTGCAGAAAAAAAAGGGGCGATTTTAGGTGCAATTATTTATGTGATTTCACCAATTGATTTAATTCCAGATATTTTGCCAGCTTTCGGTTGGTTGGATGATTTGATTGTAATTACGATTGGTTTGAATGCTCTTTTTGATGATGAAAAAGATGAATATATCCGAAAAGCAGTGAACAGATATTGGGCAGGAGAAGATTCCGTTTTTGATGCCACAAAACATATTGTAGATATATTGGATAATGCGGTAGAATTTTTACCTCGAAAAGTATTGAAGATTATCAAAGATTTACTGCGAGGGAAATAATTGACAATCAGAAAATCCCTAACGGAGTGACAATATTAGTACATAATAATGTCAGACGAACGAGGTGAATCATGTAATATTCACCGTTCCAATCAAACCGTATCGAGTTTAAAAATCGATACGGTTTTTATGCGAGCCAAGTAAGTGTTGAAATTTTAACAAATTGTTATTTTTGTAAAAATATTAGATTGACATTAATAATATTCTATAAAAATCTATCATTTATTAAATATTAATGCAGTAATTTTGCCGATATAGAAATAAGTATAGCTAGTTGTATTAGATATTATATTAATCAATTAGCCGGTAACGATTATTTTAATAATTAGCAAATAAAAAAAATGAGAGTAGCAGTTGTTGGTGTTACGGGCTTAGTCGGTCGAGTAATGCGTCAAGTTTTGGAAGAAAGGAATTTTGAAATTACAGAATTTTTACCAGTTGCTTCGGCACGTTCTGTTGGAAAAGAGGTTGAATTTAATGGCAAACAATACAAAGTAATCAGCATGGAAGATGCGATTGCTGCTAAACCTGATATTGCAATTTTCTCTGCTGGAGGTGGAATATCCTTAGAGTTCGCACCAAAATTTGCAGAAGTAGGGACGACCGTGATTGATAATTCTTCTGCTTGGCGAATGGACGATTCTAAGCGTTTAGTTGTGCCAGAAGTTAATGCAGATGTATTGACTATAAATGATAAAATCATTGCAAATCCGAACTGCTCAACGATTCAAATGGTCGTTGCCTTAGCTCCTTTGCATGAAAAATATAAAATCAACCGTTTAGTTATTTCTACTTACCAATCATTCACGGGAACTGGTGCAGATGCTGTCGCACAGTACGAATCAGAACGTGACGGAACGGAATTAGACGATGCTAAAAAGCCGTATCCTTATCCAATTTTTGAAAATTGTATTCCTCATTGTGATGTTTTCTTAGAAAACGGTTATACGAAAGAGGAAATGAAATTAGTGAAGGAAACTCGCAAAATCCTAGGCGACGATACAATTAGAATTACGGCAACCGCTGTTCGTGTGCCCGTTCATGGTGGACATTCTGAAAGTGTCAATATTGAATTTGAGAATGATTTTGATTTAGCGGAAGTTCGGGAAATTTTCGCAAATGCACCAGGCATTATTTTAGCGGATAATCCTGCAAAAAACGAATATCCGATGCCCTTATTTGCAAAAAATAGAGATGAAGTGTTTGTGGGTCGATTACGCCGTGATGAATCGAATCCAAATTCCTTGAATCTTTGGTGTGTTGCTGATAATTTGAGAAAAGGTGCTGCGACAAATGCCGTACAGATTGCAGAGTATTTAAAGGAAAATGAGTTGGTGTAGGCGTTAGAGTGTATAAATAATCGTCCTAATACTTTTAAAAGTAATAGGACGATTATCTAAAATCTAACGTCTATTATCTACAATTTCAAAAAATCTAATTCAAAGACGGACTTCCATAAACCGACCTCAACTTTTTTAATAATCGCAATAATTTATAATTCATTTTCTGATTGACATGGAAATATTGACCATTGACATTAATCCAATCTTGCTCTTTTCGAATATCATATAATTCTTCAAAATAAAAACGACTCGGATTATTGAAGAAAGCTTTCCAGTAAATGCCTTTATTCGTAATCGCATAGCCTTCCTTACATGAACCAAAAACAGTTTGATCACTAATTACCAGTGGCAACTCTGATTGCGTAGCAAAGAGAAATGATTTCCACGCATTTTTTAATTTTGGAACTGGCATTGTTAAAAAATTAGTGAAATATTTTTCATCATTTGGATCAATTTCCAGATAACCAAAAATCATTTTTTCAACATTTAAGTCTTCTTTACTCACTAATTCCCAACGAGTTACATCTGGCGGCTGCCATTCATTTAGTTCTTGTGTATGTGACGCTGTAAAGCGATTTAGAATCGTTTCGAAAGTATCGTCAATTAATATATCAACTTGATAATCAATATCGTTTGGATATAAATACGGAATACGTTGCAAATCTCGAATCAACTGTTTTTCTCGCTGACTGAAATAAAAATTAAAACCCGAATCATAAAATAATTGAACATATTCAGCATATTTTTTCTCCTCACTAATTTCATTTACAACATTTCTCAATGCCTGAAAAAAGTACGTTTTTATAGATTCTTCTAATTCCAATTCGTCCGATAAATTTACTTCAAAAATCGGTTTGTAAACGTAAGTTGTCTTATCTTCTTTCTTATCTTTTACCTTTTCATCCGCTTTAATCTCCTCTTTTCGATGCTCGTTTTTCTCCTCTTGATATTCGTAATTTGAACCCTTATTACCTTTACGTAATGCTTCGCCACATCCAATACAAAAAGCAGAATTAAAGGGATTCAAAGTGCTACAAGCTTGACATGCCTCCATTTTTAACACAACGGCCTCTCCGCAACTGTGACAAAATTTTGCATTTTTCAATAATTTAGAACCACAATGCTGACAATTCATTATTTAGAGGTTTAAAGGTTTTGAGGTATTTTGTCTTAAAGATATTTTAGTGTGGTTATTTAACATACCTCACTAAAACACCCCAAATTTTAAAAACACCTTGATACTAAATTCGCCTATAAGTTTACAAAAAAAACAAAAGGGTTTTAATTGGCACTTAATATACAACAAAAAGTTGTTTTTCAAATAGATCTCACTATTTTTAAACAAGGATAATAAAGTTTTGTTATTCAGTCAAACTATATTGTTCGTAACAATGCAAACAGGTAATTAGATACTAATTGCCAATTATAATTTTCTAAAAACATGAGCGATTATCAACAGTTCGATCCTTATCAGAAAAGTGATTATAAAAACTTACGATTACATCCTTTTAAGATATATTTAACGCTACTTTTGGCAGGTGTAACAATGTTATTCCTTGGTATGACAGCCTCATACGTTTACCAACGAGTCGTTATGAGTATAGAGCCAATTGCTTTGCCGCTAACCTTTGCATTAAATACTGGTTTTTTGTTAGCGAGTAGTTGGACATTTTTGCAAGCCAAAAAATCATATTTAGCCGATAATACAGACGCTTATAAGCGTTTTCTATTTTTGACGCTAATGCTAACAGTTTGTTTCATCGTTGGACAAGGTTGGGCTTGGCTCGATATGAGTTCCAAAAACTTAATACCAAGTACTGGTCCGGCTGTCGGTTATATTTATGCGATTGCGATTTTACATTTAATTCACGTTTTCGCAGGTTTACCGTTTTTTATTATGTTTTTGCATACCGCATTCAAGCGAATGAAAGAACCGGTCAGCGTTCTAATTTACTTTTCAGATCCAGAAAAAAAGCTAAAATTGCGATTATTAGAAGTTTATTGGCATTATTTAGATGCACTCTGGCTAATTTTGGTCTTGTTTTTTACATTCAACTATTTGATTCAATTCTAAATATTTCATTATCAGAGTGTTCAATAATAAAGTAATTATAAGAAAATAAGAATCGCTCTTTTATATGAACACTCTTTTAACTCCTCCCTTAAAAGGGAGGAAATGCTGACTAGAAAATTCCATTTTATCAAGATCAAAGTCTATTGTTTGGTTCCTTTCTCCTTTCAAAGGAAGGGCTGGAAAAGTATGGAATCGTAGAACGATTTTCCTATAATTGCCATAAATTCAGCCACGAAACGATATCTTTGTGATTAATAAATCTTATCTTTGTGGTCATTTTTGAAAGGAGATAGAATCTCAAAATCTAATAAATCATAGGATGCTAAAAATTAATGTAAAAATTCAGTTTATCGTAATGGCCGTTTGCCTTGTATTATTCATTATCCTACAAGCGACGGTAGGAATTGGATTCGCATTCATTCCATTATTAATACTGATTGGTTTCGTAGTTGCTTATATTTTATTCGGTACAATCGCTTCGACAAGTGAAATTCTGAATACCGGAGATTTCGAAAGAGCCGACAAAAATTTACACTTAACTTTTAGAATGGGTTGGTTATTGAAATATTACAGAGGCTATTATTTGCAACTGAAAGGTTTTATTGAAATCCAGAAAAAGAATATAGAAGTTGGTGAAGATTATTTGATGCAAGCGCGTGAAATGGGTTTGCCGACCAATACAGATAAAGCGACCGTTGCCTTGCAATTAGCGAGTTTGAGTTTCAATAAGCGTAACTTTCAAAAAGCAAGTGCCTACATTCGTGAAATCAAAGCTTTGGATGTCAAAGAAAGAGCGATTTTAGATCAAGTTTCACAAATGGAGAAAGCAATAAGAGCAAAACCAAGCATGGGACAAATCATGGCAATGCAAGGAATGAAAGGTGCGAGAGGAAAAATGAGTAGTATGCAGCAGCAAGAACAAAATCCGAAAGTAAAAAAGAACAACCGTAAACCTTCTTCAAAACGTAAGAAACGTAAGTAAGTAGTTGGTAATTCTCAATTGATAGTCAGTAATTTTTTTTACGCAAAAAGACGATTTAGCAAAGCTAAATCGTCTTTTTTATTTCATACAACTAGTTGAAATCCCTACCTTTTAATCGTTCCAAAGCTTCCTGAAACTTTTCAACTGTGCCACAAAGTGAAATCCGAATATAACGCTCGCCAGTCGTTCCAAAAATAAAACCTGGCGTAATAAATACGTTAGCATCATAAAGTATTTTATCTAACCAATTTTCAACCTCATCTACGGCATCTGGAACTTTCGCCCAAACGAATAGGCCAACAGCATTTTTATCATATTTTGCACCTAATAAATCCATGATTTCCCAAGCATATTCTCGACGTTTTTCATAGATACGGTTTTGATTTTTGTACCAGCTTTCGTCTAAATTCAATGCTTTTGCTGCCGCAATTTGAACTGGCAAAAACATGCCTGAATCCATATTCGATTTAAATCTCAAAATATGCTGCAATAAATCTGCACGACCGAATAGCCCGCCTACTCGCCAACCAGCCATATTATGCGATTTGCTCAGTGAATTTAATTCCAAAGCACAATCTTTCGCACCATCAATTGATAGAATACTTTTCGGATTATTATTCAATACAAAACTATATGGATTATCATTGACAATCAGAATATCATGCGTTTTTGCGAAAGCGATTAATTGTTCAAAAAAAGCAATCGAAGCGTCCGCTCCAGTTGGCATATTTGGATAATTCACCCACATTATTTTGACTTTCGTCAAATCTTGTTCAGCGATTTCTTCCAAGTTTGGTTGCCAATTATTATTCGCCTCCAAATTATAAAAAATTGGAGTCGCTCCCGTTAATTCCGAAACCGCTTTATAAGCAGGATAACCAGGATTCGGAACAAGGACTTCATCCCCTTTTTCCAAAAATGTCATCGCAATATGCATAATGCCTTCTTTAGAACCAATCAATGGTAAAATTTCACTTTCTGAATCTAACGTTACATTATAATATTTTTCATACCAATTTGCGAAAGCAACCCTCAGAATTTTCGCTCCTCGATAACTCTGATAACCATGATGATTCGACTCGACAGCAGCTTTCGCCAGTGCTTGGACAACAACAGGTGCCGGCGGCAAATCTGGGCTTCCAATTCCTAAATTAATAACTTGCTGAACGCTTTTCTGATTTAATTCCTCTATTTCTCGCAATTTTCGGGAGAAGTAATATTCTTTCGTTTCGCCAAGGCGACTTGCAGGTTGTATCATATCAAAGTAATTCCGAGCTCCAGCTTGGAAGTTTTATGATTAAATTATGCCCAAGCTGGAGCTCGGAACTACTTTTTTACACAAATTTCTACATTAATCATTTTATTCCTAATACTTTTGTTGGAAAATTTAGTACTTAGTGAAAATTCAACAAAACAGGTTGATTTCTTTAAAAAACAACTCGTTTGATAATATAGACTATGAGTAAGAAATCTTGGAAAACTTTAACAAATATAACCGTTTACGATAACCCGTGGTTAGAAGTTCAACATCATGAAGTCATTAATCCAAATGGCGGTGATGGAATTTATGGCGTTGTGCATTTCAAAAATTATGCAATCGGTATCATTGCATTGGATGAAAATGGAAATACTTGGATTGTCGGTCAACACCGTTATCCTTTAGAAACATACTCTTGGGAATTGCCAGAAGGCGGAGGACCTTTCGAAGATACACCACTAAAGTCAGCAAAAAGAGAACTGAAAGAAGAGGTTGGAATTTCGGCAAATAAATGGGTAAAACTACTAGAAATACATACTTCTAATTCGGTAACGGATGAATTTGGAATCGTTTTCATTGCTCAAGATTTAACTTTTGGAGAAACCGAACACGAGGATACAGAAGATATTACGATTCGAAAATTGCACTTTTCAGAATTGGTAGAAATGATTATGAAAGGCGAAATTACCGATTCCATTACGATTTCGGCAGTTTTGAAATTGCAATTAATGATTGAACGAGGAGAGTTTAAAATTTAAGATTATGCTGATGTTGTTTGAGCTTCAACACTTCAATCGCCTAGAAATCGGTACAGGCACATTAATACAAAAAAAATGACTAAAGAAAATATAATAGAATATTTCAAAGGTTTACAAGATTCGATTTGCGAAAGCCTTGAAGTAGCAGATGGGGAGGGAAAATTTGAAGAAGATTTGTGGGAAAGACCTGGCGGTGGCGGCGGACGTTCTCGTGTATTTCAAGGGAAAGTTATTGAAAAAGGTGGCGTGAATTTCTCTGCTGTTCATGGTGCAATGCCGGAGAAAATCTCTCAAAAATTAGGCTTGGAAGCTGCGGAGTTTTTAGCGACCGGCGTTTCTATCGTTTTACATCCGCACAGCCCAAAAGTTCCAATTATTCACATGAATGTTCGTTACTTTGAAATGAGTAATGGTACTTGGTGGTTTGGTGGCGGAATCGATTTAACGCCACATTATGTCGTGGAAGATGATGCAAAACATTTTCATCAGGAATTAAAAACCGTTTGCGATAATCATCATGCGGATTATTACGCTGAATTCAAAAAATGGGCAGATGATTATTTCTATCTAAAACATCGTAAAGAAACGCGTGGAGTCGGTGGAATTTTCTTTGATAGATTGAGT
>Ga0115005_10002166_pt1 | contig 15697 bp, 11 predicted proteins | sample ArcOceMetagenome_FD_87163 | JGI IMG/M metagenome (GOLD analysis project Ga0115005, IMG submission 87163) | Marine eukaryotic phytoplankton communities from Arctic Ocean - Arctic Ocean - Greenland ARC118M Metagenome | ecosystem: Environmental > Aquatic > Marine > Oceanic | place: Arctic Ocean... | reverse complement strand
GTTTGCTCTGCTAATTCTTGGTAACTAAAGTCGATTTTTTGATCTTTCTTACTTAGCCAACGAAGTGCAACTTTATTTTCAATAACCGTATTTAAATGTTTATCAATAGCTTGGTAAGCAATATTAAGGTTTTCATTAAGCTTTTCATGACGAGTAAATTCATCATAAATTTGTTGATAATCAATTTTATTTGAACTGCTTGGACTATAGGGCGCTTTATTGATTATATTTTGAGGCATATACAAATATCAAGTAAACAGATGTTGTAACTGTAGTATTTGATTTTTCATGACTGTGTTCGCTGATATTTGTCAGTTAATTTACAGTAATCTAAAAATTCACTTTATGACTATTACGATTGAAACATTACGCATTTACTTACTTTTGAATATTCTTATAAATATAAAAATATATAGCAAAAGACACCTTTCTAAACAGTAATATGATACGACTTTAACTTTTAATATAAGAGATAATAAAATTAGGGAAATAACAAAGTCACATCTCTATACAACTAAACTGATTATTGTCAGTTTAATTTATGATTAAACAACCTAAATTAAAGCATGTTAATTATTAAGGAAGCAATAATGAAAATAATCAGATCAATTAAACACTTATTTACATAACAGAGGGTAATTAAAAATTTAAATGTAGGTTTTAATTATATTTTCACGTGATTTTTTTGGAGTTACAAAAAATGGTGCTTACATCAATTTTATTTTCGCTATTTATTATTTCACTTTTAATAGCGCTGTTTCAGCAATCATTGAAAAAGTCTTCACTGGAAAACAAAAGTTTCAGTCAATTATGTAAGATTAGACATGAAACATTTGTTGAATATAAACAAGCAAAGGAAACAAAACTTTATGGTGCGATGGGATATAGCGCACATAAAATGGTGATGATAGATAAAGAGTTAAGTAAAAGACATCTTTTATATGAAAAGCAGACAACTATATTGATGAGTAATACTGTCGAAATCAATAACTTTAGGTAACTCATCACCTATTTATAAGATGCTCTAATAACTATTAATAATAACGCATAACGAGTAGTTAAAACAATTGTCATTGACCTAAAAAGCAGACTTTAAATTCTACACTGCGCCCAAAGGTTAGTGCAGTAATCTATAACAGGCGTAAAAACGTGCAAGCAAACGGCCTACTGGTGGATACCTGTTTGCCAATATTTCTGACCAAGCTGTCAAACTGCTCATTTTATGACTTTAAACGTTATTTGTTTGTCTCTAGATATAATCATTAAACAGAAAAAACCTAAAAGCAATAACCAAATTGATGCTGGCTCAGGTACTTCAGTAATAGCAGTAACTGTGCCATTGGTACAATTATCTACTCCTATGACGCTATCTGCACCAAATTCAATAAAATCTGTTGCTGAATAAGCACCACCACAATCATTACCTATACCTGCTATTAGAGCATTGGCACCTGTCTGAACGAAGCCCTTAGCAAAAATATAACCTCTAGCTTCTGCACCTGCGCCTAATTGTGTATATCCAGTTGCACCCGTTTTGTCACCCAGCACATTCCAGAGAATACTGCTGTTATTGGTGACATCTTTCAATATGACCTTCGAGTCAGCAGCAAAACTCAAATAGTTCGCAATGTTAAAAACCCAAGTACCATCTACACCTTTACCATCAAGTGTCAGGGTTTTTCCAATAGCAATTGTCAGGTAATTTATCGTACTATATATACCAGCTTCTAGCGTCTCATCGTTTGTTCCAAAAGTAGTTGAAACAAGTTCTGTCCCCGTACCCAGTGACTTGAGATTTGATTGAACCGACGTAATTAGGTCTTCCTGGTTTGTTACTATTGGAGCAGGAGGGACTGTTTTCGAAGAGTTAGCGGTAAGAACACCGTCGATCTGAACGCCAGCGGCAATGGTCGTGGTTGTTCCGGCATCAACATCGCCACGTAAGATAGAATCAGCACCTACCGTTAACGTGGTACCGGCCAAAATATCACCTCCAATTACAGCAGTCGCCCCCGTTGTCACAGTAGTTCCGGCCACAAGTTCTCCCTCAACCGTCACGTCAGCACCCAAAGTTGCGGTAGTTCCCGCCTGAATGAAGTCCTGAACAGTTGCTGACGCACCTAAGGTTGCAGTAGAACCAGCCTGAATATAGCCATCAACACCTGCCGCAACACCAAGGGTTACAGCGGTTCCTGCCTCAATATTGCCCCCAACGATTGCATCAGCCGCCAGCGTTATGGCTGTGGCACTTTGAACATTACCACCCACTGTTGTACGTGCGCCCATGGTTATATAGCCACTAGCATAGAGAGATTGGTTATGTAGGTCTGTGCCTAACAGGGGTTGAAAGCTGGCTTGTACGTTAGAGAAAAAAGTACACGTCGCAAAAAAAGTTAATATTAAGATAAGTAGGACGTGATTTATGAATTTCAAGTTAGACTCCATTTTGTATATCTGATATTTCAGAATATGAAAAACGTAATCCTTACACAAAAATTTAATCCTTCATTACCTATTATAGCAGAATATATATCATAAAGCGCACATATTAAATATCACATGTCTTACAAATTTAATATGTCAAAGAACATAAATAAAATACAGCAAGGCGCACAAATTACATAAGTAAATGATTAAAAGGAAGTGCATAATAAAAGGTATTAGTTTGTGAGTGTTTTAAGCAGGTTTTTCGCCAGTTGATGTTCTTCAAAATCTGCAGGTAAAGCAATTAATTTAGTTAAGACTTCCTTAGCCTCATCTACTCGTTTGTGCTTTGCCAAGGCATAAGCAATATGGTATTGAATATCTGGGCTAGTAGACGATAAAATAAAAGCTTGTCTTAGGTAAGATAAGCCTAAATCTAGCTCTTCAGATAGTACTAATGCCCAACCCATAGTGTCGATAATAGCAGGCATATCAGGGTCTAATACCAATGCTTGCTTGGATTTTTCTATAGCGGTAGTAAAATTCCCATCTTGAATATAAATAGTTGCTAAATTATTCAGCGCTAACGCCTTTTCTATGGGTGGAATGTTATTTTCTAAAAGTATAAGATATTGAAATTTAGCTTCTTGAAAGTGCTTATGCTCTAACAAGTGATCGGCTAAAAGATGACGATGCAATAATAAATCAGGATATTTAGTGACTAGTGCGCGTAATTCAGCAATGAATTTTCCTGATAAAGTCTCTGTTTTACTGGTTTGATATAGCTTTCTTAAAGCCATCACATTATTGTGGTCTTGTTTAACTGCCTTGAAATAAGCACTAAAAGCTTCAATAGTTTTATTGCTAGCGTTAAAAATATCTCCTTGTAAAATAATCAGATTAATATCGTCTATAGGTACTCTTTGTTGAGCATCCGCCAGTAACTTAATGGCTTCATCTATTTTATTGAGTCGAATTTTAATTTTGATAAATCCAATAACAATCGACAATGAATTAGGCGCTAGCTTTAGTGCTCTTTCCTGACTATATTCTGCACCTACAATGTCTTCAACCTGCAGTTGTAATTGACTTAATTTGATTAACATAGCTACATTTTCGGGTATCAACCCAGCTAATACCTCTAATTTTTTTTTCGATTTTTTTAGTTCTTTTAAAAATAATAATACTTCTGCCTTCTTAAATAGTGCTTGAATATTTAGTCTATTATCATTGAGCATTCGGTCAATAACCGACAGCGCTTCTTGCCATTTTTTTTCCTTAACATAAATATTTGCTAACTCATTAAGCGCTACGGCTCTAACCGGTGATACTTTAGTTTGTCTCTCAAACCCTTCAATAGCGGTTGTTTTATTTCCAAGCAAATATTCAACTTTGAAAAGTAATAATGCGCCTTGACTATAAGAAGGTTCTTGTCTAAGAACATCTGTCAACACTTCTTTAGCTTTTTCTAGCTGTCCTAAGTTAAGTTGTAGCAAAGCATAACTCGTACTGATCTCACTACTTTTTGTGTGCTTAAAATACAAATTTTCTATCATTATTTTAGCTTGATCGAATTGTTCTAATTCCATCAGTATTTGAGCGGTGATTAAATGATAACTGCTATTATTAGGATAACTCTGAGTCAATGGCCTAATATAATCTAAGCTTTTGTGAAGAGCACCTGTCCGTAATGACAATAATGATAATGCGTATTGATACTTTTCGCCGCCTTTAAATTTTACATTTTCTAATAAGGCAAGCGCTTGCTCAACACGGCCAGAACCTTCCAGTACATTGGCAGATAGGATTAATACTGCTTCGTCGTTAGGATAATCAACTCGTAATTGCGACAACACAAAATCAGCTTTATAGTTATGGTCAAATTTAAGATATAAGCCCGCTAATATAAGTGCATACTCTTTATTTAATATCAGTTTATCTTCATTTTTCTCTAGTAATAACAAGGCATGTTTTGGTTGTTTTTGTTGCTGATAAACATCAGCTAATAGCATAACTTCACTAACTTCAGTTTGAGTAGATGATTGATTTAGATATATTTTAAATTTACTTTCGGCTTGTTTCCAATGTTCTTGAGCATAACTGCTCATAGCATCAAGTAATAATAATGGGGGCTGAGACAATAGATATGATTCATCAATTTGCGATAATTGATTACTGAGTTCAGCCAGAATTTCTTTTGACCTTTTGGGTTCGTTAATTTCTTTTAAAATAATGGCTTTCATAAACTTGGCTTGTGGATCATTTACTGAAATTTCAAGTAATTGATCAGCAACTTGATTTGCCATATTAAAGTCATTAATATCCACATAACTGCCAATCAAAATTCGTAATGTTTCAATGTTTTGTGGTTCAAGGTTATGCGCTTTAGTCAAGAAGTCGATGGCTTCATTGAACTTACTATCGCTACGAGCGAGGTGCCCCTTTAATTGCCATAATATGGCATTATTAGAATCAATTTCTTTTACTTTAGTCAACAGGTTTTTGGCATTTTCACTGTTTTTTTGATAAATATAAACAGTTGCTAAACCTAATAAAGCGTCTACGTTTTTGGCATCATTAGCCAAAATACTTTGGTATTCTATGGCAGAGCTTTCCAGATTGTTTAAACTAATATAGGCTCTAGCCTTGATGAGACTATAAGCTAATATACCTTCCTTTTTCAGTGTCAATTTATCAGCAAAAATTATGGCTTGCTCATATTTACCCTGATATAAAATACTTTCACCGAGCGGATAAATAATTAAATTAGTATCTACCCCCTGCTCCATTAGATCATTCATTTCTTGCTCTGCAGCAGCGAAAGACCGTTTAGCGATCAAGACTTTAGCTAGTAACAATTTAGCGGGTAAATTCCGTTCGCTCTGTTGTAAAGCATTTTTTAAATGAACAAAAGCTGTCTCAATATCATTTTGGTAATAAGCTTGAAGCGCTGCTTCATAGTGAGTTGTTTCCGCATTTGCAACACAGGTCATCAAAAGAAGAGTAGATTGGATGGCAGAAATAACTAATTTACGAATCTTTTTCATCTCTGTTATGACCCATTACTATTTATACTTTAGACATATAAAATTATAAAACATTAATACGGTTAAAGAAATGAGCATTAAAGATATTATTAAGTGATTTTAGGAAAGAATAGTTAGTAAAGCTGTTCCTATTGATTCATTTGATTTTTAACTTATAAAAATTTGATGAATGATCAGTTGGTAAAATAAATTAACGGCTGTTTGAGCGTTATTTTATGAGCTTAAATGGATCAGCAGCTCAGAAAGCTTACTTTAAGTGAATTGATTATAATAAAAAGCTCTTGGTTATAATGATATAAAATTTTATTTTCAAATACCAACAGCTTGTTTAACTTTTTCTTTATAGCTTCTACTCACTTTTAATTCTTTGCCATTACTCATCACTAGATAATATTCGCCATTCAGCTGACTGCAAAATTTATCAACATAGTGCTTGTTAACAATAGTAGAACGATGGCTGCGTACAAATTGCTTTGGGTCTAATATCTCTTCAAGCTGTTTCATTGTTTTTCTTAAAATATGCGTAGTATTTTGAGTGTGAACACACATATAGTCTCCCGCAGCATCTATCCATAAAATGTTTTTAACAGGAACTCGACTGACTTCACCTGCATCTTTAATGGCGAGAATATCAGAATAAGATGACAAACTTACGGGTTGGTTGTTCGATAATTCTTCTAATATTTTTTCGCAGTCATTACCTGTTACATCGCTGACAAGTTTAATGAGCTTAGATTTATGAACAGCATTCTCTGCGCTAATTATATTCTGTCTAACTTTTTTCATTGATTCAGCTAAACGTTTTTCATCCGCTGGTTTTAACAGATAATCTTGTGCGTGAACTTCAAAGGCCTGCAATGCGTACTGATCAAACGCGGTAACAAAAATGACTACCGGTAACTTTAATCCTTGTTCGATAATAGCTTGTACTACTTCAAAGCCATTGAGTCCTGGCATTTGAATATCAAGGAACATTAAATCAGGTTCGTAAGCGCGTACAGCTTCAAGGGCTTCACGGCCATTATGACACTGTGCAATGATATTAACGTCATTGTGCTCAGATAATCGCACTGCAAGACCTTTTCTCGCTAATGGTTCATCATCAACAATGATTGTTGACAGAAGCATTGTCATGTATGTTCCTCTAATTCGTATGGCATTCGAATACTTACTTTAACACCTTTCGGCATGTTGTTGGCGACAACTAAGGAATAATTATTGTTATACAATGCATGAAGTCTTTCTCGACTATTCGCAAGTCCGACACCATTTTCACGATAAAGATTTCCCTTTTTAATTTCGGCGCCAGGGCCGTTGTCTGCAAGCTCTAACAATAGGTCATTAGCGAAGCGTGTAACTGTTACCTTAATCGTACCTCCATTTTCTTGCGATGCAATAGCATATTTTATCGAATTTTCAGCAATTGGCTGTAAAATCATACTAGGGACTAATGCATTTTTACAATCGTCTGACACAATAAACTCAACACATAAGCGGTCTTCGAAACGTACTTTTTCTATATCTAAATATAATTTTAGAGCATGTAACTCACTATTTAAGGTCACTTTTTTCATTGGGTCTTTATCAAGTGAATAACGCAAGAATTCACTTAACTTTGTCACCATGCCATTTGCTATTTTATTTTCTTTAACCAAAATAAGCGTAGAAATTGCGTTCAGGGTGTTAAAGAGGAAATGAGGATTGAGTTGATAACGTAGCATTTTCAGTTGTGCTTGGTGAGCAACACTATTCGCCTCTAAAACATTTTGTTTTTCTTTTTGAAGCATTTGATAATATTTTGTTCCAAAGTATAAACCACTCCAACTAAGGATAATAAAGAATGAATAAACACTATTAGACGTATAATAAAGCCAAAAATCAGGTCGATAACCGTGTTTATATATTTCCCAATGATTAACGTTTTTGACAACTTGCCAAAGAACACCCACTAAATAGGAAGCAACAATAACAACAAGAGCTATTTTACCGGGACTAAAATTCCAAATCTTACGGTATAAATATCGCAAAGGTACCGTAAATAACCAACCTGCATAAGCATTCAGAAAAATAATAACCACAAAAATATCACGAGGATCATGTAATAATGAACCTAAATAATGCACTAAAGCAAAACCAAACCAACTGGAGCTATGCACTAACCAAAACAGTCGGTTTTTATTTTCTAAAAATTCTTTCCAATTCACACAATACAACCAATAAAAGATCTTATGATAATTATGGAGTAGCTTTGCTATTCACGCATTACCGTTGATCGTAGCATTTCAGCGGCTTATCTCATTTATATTGAACATGACATCGAAAATATTAAATAGTTAACATTTTTCCTAGAGGCTGACCACCGACTAAATGCATATGAATATGATAGACCTCTTGTCCACCATGATCTTTACAATTAATAATGAGACGATAACCATCTTCTGCTATCCCCTCATCTTTTGCTATTTTTTTAGCAACAATTATCATTCTTCCTAAAGTCAGTTCGTCTTCTTCGGTAACATCATTAATAGTGGGGATAAGTTTGTTTGGCACAATAAGTACATGTGTACTAGTTTGAGGCGTTATATCTCTGAATGCTGTAACAAGTGAATCTTGATAAAGCAAAGGTGTTGGTATTTCTTGTCTAATGATTTTTGAAAAAATTGTTTCTTCCGTCATGATATGCTCCAATATTAGTTATTAATCTATTTCTACTGACCATTTGTTATAATGTATCGCCTTGTCAACTGACCGCCTTGGTAACCAACCTGCCGTTTCAAGTTCAGGTTTGTCTTTAAAGTGAGACACATATCCGATACATAAATAAGCAATTATTTCGATGTTCGACGGTATATCTAAAGCTTCTCTAAGAATGTCATCTTCAATAATACTGACCCAACCAACACCTAAATTTTCTGCCCTAGCTGCAAGCCATAAATTTTGAACAGCACAAACAGCACTGTAAAGGTCCATTTCAGGTTTGATAGTTTTCCCCAAAACAACTGGACCATTGCGTTCTCTATCGCAAGTGACACATATTCCAATAGGTGCCTCTAAAATACCTTCAAGTTTAAATTTTTGATATTTTTGTTGTTTGCCTTCACTAAACATAGTTTTTGATTCAGTATTAGCCTGATCAAAGCCTTGTTTAATTTTTTGCTTTATATTTTGGTCATTTATAATAATAAAATCCCACGGTTGCATAAATCCAACACTCGGTGCGTGGTGTGCGGCAGTTAATATGCGCAGTAAAGTATCTTCGGGAATGTTTTTATTGATAAAATCGCTTCTAACATCACGACGCGAAAAAATAGTTTTATAAACTGCATTTCTTTCTTCTTCAGAAATTTTCATGTGGAGTATATTTTTTAGATTAATTTTCAATTTATATTGTGGCATAAAAAAGGTCTAGATTAATGATTAATCTAGACCTAATAAGGTAGTTAAAAAGAATGATTAACTTTTATTCAAAGATCTACGTGTAAACCCAAAAGTCAATAAAGCAAGAAAACTAATAAAACCTAAACCTGCTCCTGATCTTTCTACTTTTTCTTCAATGTCTGAACAGTCTTCTATTTCACCCGTAATAGGTTTTAAAGTAACTGCACGAACAACATCTTCAAATAACTGCACACCTGTATCTTTATCAAACATTAACTCACCTTTAGCATCTCGGCGCGGTGCTTTCACTAACGCTGAAGCTGATATTTCATTATTATCATTAATATCACGTGCTTCAATTATTGTATATTCAGTCGAACAGGTTAGAAACTCATTAAGATCTGTAAATGTTTTACTGGCAATATCGTACATAAAGGCATGTTTACGACGAGGTGCATTATCACTGTCATTATGCGTTTCTACTTCCCCTTCACCAACAATGATGCCATTTTCATTAATTGCACGTGCTGTACTTGATGAACCATTAAAGAAATCATCTGGTCTTATCATCTGCATAACACCATCAAAATCATTAGTGTCTACATGAAAGAATTTAGTCCGTAAATTACCATTAACATACGTTTTAACATGTCCAATGGCGATACCTGCGTTATTTATGTCGTAGGCACGAGAGTCAAAGAATTCACTATGGTCTTCAGTAAAATCTTTGACTTCACCATTTTTATAAACTACTGCATATAATTGACGAGATTCATTGGTATTAGGCTCTGTTTCATTTTCATCCCACCAGCCATGCGCAAAACCTACAGCAACACCATCATTATTGATGGCTTGAGCATAATTTAAAAATTGACGTGGGTCATCTTCATGAGGAGTAACTAAATGACCTAGAGTTTCTGTTGTTGTAACACCGTCGAAACTGATCGTCCATTTAATCGCTTCCGTATTGTACATATCTTCGACTAAAGCTTGAGTACAGACTTCATATGGTATATTGCTTAAAATCTCTTCATCCGCACAACCACCTGTCGTATCTGCTATTTTATCAAGGTAATTTTGTTTAATACTAGTGGTTGCATAACCTACTGCAAACAAAGATTCACTTATATCCAAAATTGCAGATTCACCACCGAAGCGTAAAACCTCAGAGACATCATCGCCTTCTGTTGGTGGCTTTAACTCAATAATAGTTTCCCCTGCATCAGGAGAAAAAAAGGCACGTGTGGTAAAATCGCGCACCCAGTGAACTACATCGTTACCATCACTTTCAGTAAAAGGTAATGCGGTGTAAGGTGCTGAACCGTTACCATAAATCCAGCCATCGTTAGTAATGCCATTTACATAATCGATTGTTGAGCGAGTTAACGTTGTTGTTTCAGGGAAACTTTGGTCGAATACAACGAAATCTTCAGTATCACCAGCATTACCCGTTAAGTTGCGCATGGCTACAATTGCACCGACTTTTTGATATAAGCTACTACTAATTCTAGAGTCCAAAAACCGAACAACCCAAGCTAAATCGTTCGCTGTAGGGTTTCCAGCTCTCAAACCATTTTCGTCTTCTATATTTTCTAGAGAGATCACATTCTCATGCGTTAATTCTGCTAACTGTATAATCCCATCGAAATCATCATCATCAAGATATTGATACTGAACAGGGAAGTTATAAATATCGGTACCAGAAATAGCCATTTGACTTTGATTGTTTTCTTGCTGAGCATAACTATATTTAACTATATCTATGCCTCCTTTATCGATAACTTCATATTTAGCTGCATGTGCCATTGATAAACTTAAAGCACTACTAATTCCTAACGCTAATACCGATTTTACAAATATGTTCATATACTACTTAACTCTCATTTCTTGTTATAATTCATCTAGTTCTTGCCATCTTGCGAAAGCGACTTCCAATTTTGACTCGCTTTCTTCAAGCTGGTTCAATATTTTTTTTGTCTTCTCACTGTCTTGGGCAAAAAAGTTAGCATCATTTACTTTTTCTTGTAGTGAATTGATTAATGATTCAAGTTCATCAACTTCTTCAGGTAATGCTTCTAATTCACGATTTTCTTTAAACGACAATCTTTTCTTCGAAGACACGTTAACTTCAAGCTTACCTTCATTCAAAGAAGTTGTTTCTGTTTTTACGCCATCGGCCAATTGTTTACGTTGTTCAGTTTTATAAGCTAAATAACTATCAACATCATCATAACCGCCAACAATATTTGTTATTTGACCACTTCCATCAAAGTAAAGACAAGTGTTTACACAATTATTAACAAAATCACGATCGTGACTCACTAAAATAACCGTTCCAGCATAATTTGCAACGACTTCTTCTAATAATTCTAATGTTTCGATGTCCAAATCGTTGGTTGGCTCATCAAGAATAAGTAAGTTGCTTGGTCTTAAAAATAAACGTGCGAGCAACAATCGGTTTTTTTCGCCACCAGATAAAGCTCTTACAGGTGTTCGTGCGCGCTTTGGACTGAATAAGAAATCTTGTAAGTAACCGAGTACATGACGAGTAACACCATTAACTGTTACTTCTTGTTTACCTTCAGCAACCGTATCTTGAACGGTCAGATTCAAATCTAAAGCATCACGATGCTGATCAAAATAAGCAATATCTAAGTTAACACCTGCACGCATTTTACCCGATGTGGGTTGCTGCTGATCCATGATCAATTTGATTAATGTCGACTTACCCGTACCGTTTGCCCCGATAAGTGCTAAACGATCACCACGAGTAATAAGGAGTTCTAAACCTTTGAAGATTGTTTTATCACCAAATGCCATATGCAGGTTTTCACACTCAAAAACCAACTTACCAGAACGGTCGCCTGTTGATATATTAATATCGCCCTGCTTCTTAACTTCTCGCCTTTGTTGACGTTCAACACGTAATTTTTCAAGAGAGCGAACGCGTCCTTCGTTACGCGTTCTTCGTGCTTTAATACCTTGTCTTATCCAGACTTCTTCTTCGGCTAATCGCTTATCAAATAGTGCATTTTGCGTTGATTCGACTTCTAAGTCATGTGCTTTTTGTTCAATATAAAGATCATAGTTACCCGGATAGCTGACTAATTGTCCCCGATCTAAATCCAAAATACGTGTCGCTAAACCGCGAATAAATGCTCTATCATGACTTATAAATATGATAGTACCTTTAAAGTCTTTTAGGAATTGTTCTAACCACAGTACACTACTGATATCTAAATGGTTAGTTGGCTCATCAAGTAATAAAACATCTGGCTCACAGACTAATGATTTCGCTAATGCAAGTTTACGTAACCAACCACCGGAAAGGCTATTAATTTTTTTGTCTGCATCTAACGCTAAAGTGGTCAAAACTTTATCAATGCGTTGTTCATCTTGCCATGCATTCGCTTGGTCAAGTTGCTGTTGAGCATTAGCCAACTTATTTAGATTTTTCTCTGAAGGGTCTTCACCAATTATGTGAATTAAATGGTGATAGATTTTTATCAATTCAGCGTTTTCAGCTACACCTTGGGCAACATAATCAAATACACTCATGTCAGATGACTCAGGTGGATCTTGTTCTAACATCGCCAATTTAATATTGCTCGACATGAGTATTTGACCATCATCTAGGTTTAGCTTACCCATTAATACTTTCATTAATGATGATTTACCTGCGCCATTTTTACCAACTAAACAGACTCTTTCGCCCGTTTTAATGGTTAAATTTGCTTTGTCTAAAATACTATCTTCACCAAAGGCTAATTCACCTTGAGCTATTCGGATTAATTCCATGGGTTATATCAACTCTACTACTTGTGATTGTTCAAAAGGCCAGAATAACTTATGGTTATCACTTAGGCGCTCTAATACGGGAATATGAACACCGTATAATTCTACTAAATTTTGTTCACCTTCAAGTTCATTATCAATAATATCGATAACTTCAATTTGGTGATCGGGAATAACATTACCTATAAGTACTAAAGCTTGCTCACAAAGGTGACAACCTTCACTACTATATAGGTTAAATAAAACACGCATTACACTTTTACTTTTTTGCGAGTAATTAACCAGCTATTATGAATATGCTTATTGCGTTGAAAATCTTTATCACGTGTTAACTCTGAAATAGATTTTACGTCGAAATTTAATGCAGCAACTCCATCAAAGTCCATTTTAAAGTTTCGTTTGTTATTCGTAAAAACAAGCTCGCCATTTTCAGCAACACATTTCATTGCATCAGTGATAAGTGCAACATGATCGCTTTGTACGTCAAAACTATCTTCCATGCGTTTTGAGTTAGAAAATGTTGGTGGATCGACAAAAACCACATCATAAGTCGTTTTATGTTCTTTTAACCAGGTTAAACAATCGGCTTGAACAAATTGGTATTTATGACCCGATAATTTATTCAACGCAAAGTTTTCTTGTGCCCAATTCAAATAAGTATTAGACATATCAACAGTAGTAATACTTGCTGCACCATGAAGTGCGGCTTGCAATGAAACTGAACCTGTATAAGCAAATAAATTTAACAATGATTTGTTTTTAGCTTTTTGTGCAACAATTTGGCGAGTTTTACGATGATCTAAAAATAGGCCTGTATCAAGATAATCCCACAAGTTTATTTTTAATTTTGCACCATGTTCAGTAACAATTATTGACTGCTTACTTTTATCAACTCGTTGATATTGATCAGTGCCCTTTTGCTTAGCACGTGTTTTTAATATAACTTTGTCAGTTGGCACATTAAGCACCTTCGGCGCAAAATAAATCACCTCTTGTAGTCGTTTAGCAACTTTACTTTCTTCAATAATTTTCGGCGCTGAGTATTCTTGTATAACTAGGTGATCACCATATACATCAATCGCAACATTATATTCAGGAATGTCTGCGTCATATAAACGGTAACATTCAATTTGTTCTTTTTTGAGCCAACTTTTTAAATTCTTTTTATTTTTAAGTAAACGATTACCAAAATCAGAATCTTTATCAGCAAATTCAGCTTCATTATTTTGACCTGCCGCTTGTTTTTCATCAACGTTATAAATTGCTAGTTGACAATCTAAAGGACCATTCTTGAATTTATAACGTTTTCGGCTTGCTAGCTTCATCATTGACAACAATTCAACATTCGCCGTTAAAATAGCAACATTCCAGTCAACAAATTGTGCTTTAAGTTTTCGACCCAAAAGTACAAAGTTTTCGACTAACTCTGGTAATTCACCAATACGTTCACCGTAAGGAGGATTAAGAACAAAAGTACCATTATGACCAAAACCATTATTCAAGTTGTTTATATCTTTACATGAAAACTCAATGAATTTCTGAACACCAGCATTACGTGCATTAACTTGTGCTGTATTGATTACTCGACTATCAATATCTACACCAAATACTTTTGCCTTTAATTGTTCAAGACCTAAATGTGACTTCTCTTTAGCTAGCGTTAATTGTTCTTGCCAAGCGTATAATTCATGCCCTTTCCAAAAATCAAAGCCCCATTTAGCTCTATCTATTCCTGCAGCATAATTGGCAGCCATCATTATCGCTTCAATTAGAATAGTTCCTGAGCCACACATGGGATCAACCATTGGTTTAGTCGTATCGTCTAACCAGCCAGACCGCTTGATGATTGCAGCAGCTAAATGCTCTTTAAGTGGTGCAGCACCAGAATGCTCGCGATAACCACGTTTAAATAAACTACGTCCTGAAAAATCTAAATAAATAGTGACTTTTTGTCTTAACAAACGTGCCTGAAAACTAATATCAGGAGCACCTTTATCAACAGAAGGTCTTTCCATACCGTTGTCACGGAAATGATCTACTAAAGCATCTTTAATAGTAAGTGCACCGAACTGAGTATTTCGAATTTCATCACTAATGCCAACAAAGTCAATGGCAAAGGTATTATTACTAGAAAATTGTTCAGACCAATTAACTGCTGCAGCAGTAGCAAAAAGTTGATCTTTATTTTCAGCATCGCCTTCGGCAAGTTTTAGAAGAATTCGGGTTGATAAACGACAATAGAGGCAAATTTTATATGCCTCTTCAATCGTTGCAGTAAAATATACGCCTTCAGGTTTTTGAACTACCTGTTGCGCATTTAAGTTTTTAAGCTCTTCAGCTAATAATATTTCTACACCAAAAGATGTTAATGCTAAAAATTGCTGCATAAGTATTTTCCAGACCGATTTATGCCCGCGATTATAAACAAAGACGTCTACTACTTATATAGGTACACTGAGAAAAGCTGAATAATCAGGAAAATTTATTTTAAAATATTTTTAAAGTTAAATTTTATAGCTCCCTCGTTCATAAAAACGGCTTTTAGTCTATAATTAGTGCAATTTAACGCTACTTTTAATTAGATGCAAAATAGTTAAAAAAACGCCTTGCAATGTGAAGTAACTATCCTTAATATACGCCTCGCTTTCAAGGGCATATGTTTTTGAAAACAGTTCTTTAATAACAAGAATTAAAACAGTTATTGGCTTTCCTAAGAAGTTATTAGGACATTCGGACGCGGGATGGAGCAGTCTGGTAGCTCGTCGGGCTCATAACCCGAAGGTCGTCAGTTCAAATCTGGCTCCCGCAACCAACTTATGCTTAAGTATAAAAAGTAATTTGAATAAGTTTTCGTCAGTTCCCTCTTCGAAAGATATGGGCTCCAACAACCAACTTCGCTTAAGTATAAAAAGCAGTTCTTAAGTTTGAACTAAAACAACTTGGCTTTCCTAAGAAGTTATTAGGACATTCGGACGCGGGATGGAGCAGTCTGGTAGCTCGTCGGGCTCATAACCCGAAGGTCGTCAGTTCAAATCTGGCTCCCGCAACCAACT
>Ga0115005_10002165_pt1 | contig 15700 bp, 4 predicted proteins | sample ArcOceMetagenome_FD_87163 | JGI IMG/M metagenome (GOLD analysis project Ga0115005, IMG submission 87163) | Marine eukaryotic phytoplankton communities from Arctic Ocean - Arctic Ocean - Greenland ARC118M Metagenome | ecosystem: Environmental > Aquatic > Marine > Oceanic | place: Arctic Ocean... | reverse complement strand
GAGACATGGATATAGAGAAGATACTACAGGGAGAAGAATCGCTATCTACTGACATATGCACGCGCACTCCTCGCGTCAGATGAAATAACGTGCGCGTAGAAGCTGGAAGCTGATGCTGAGCTTGTAGCTCTGCGTTTGCATCGCGAAGCCATTCTGAAACTGCAGCTGTGGTCAGGAGCCAGCTGCATCTGTGCAGGCGGAGCCTGCACTGGCGCCCATCCCCGCTAGGCCAGAGCACGCAGCAGAATCTAATAGCTTCCTCGCTGCTTCAGGAACATCAAGTCATCCATTGTGACCCCCTTGTTGCTCCCATCCCACCTGCGCTGGCCATATGCGGCTCTGTGCAACTGGCATTTCTCGGTATGCCAATTGTTGTACAATGCTGCTTGCGCCCGGCTGCCCTTGGTAATCGTCTTGCAGGTGCAACGATGAGAATCTTTGAGCCGCAACGTCGCCAGTAAACGTGACTCACGCTTCCGCTCTTCTGCTGCTAGAGCCTTCACCGCCTCGCGAGCTGCCTGAATGCGTTTCTGTTCAACCTCTCTCTCCGCAGCCGCCAAAGGTGTGCACTTTGCACACAAGAAACTGCAGTTCCGATCGGCACGTTTCGCATTCCGTAAGCCATTGCGGTCGAAGAACTTATGGCCGAACGCCTGCTTACATCTGTCGCACGTGTACCATTTGCAATCCAGAAGACTGATGCCCGATGCCTGGCACTTCTCACACACCAAGCGCCGACGGTGGGACACGTGATGATGCCACATATCCTCACTGAATGCTTCTCTAGTATAATCTTTTTGGCACCCTTCACATTGGCCTTTCTTTTTGTAACACTCCTTGCACCACAAGAATGCAGTTCTGGGCCTTCGTTTCCAATCCTTGAGATGCTGCCGGCTGAAAGCTAGGTGCCCGCACCTGTGGCCTCCGGCACAAGCATACGCCTCCACATCGGCCGGGCTATATCCGTTGGCTGCGCAAGCTGCGCATACCAGCTTTTGTGTGCGAAAGCTGTGGTGTTTCAACATGTCCGCATCAAAGTCTTTGCTTTCATGAAGCACATCGCAAGCTGCACATGTGTACATCCGGCTTTCCTTATGACATTTCCAACACAAACTGCTCGCCGTGGCAAAGGACCGCGCGTCCTTGAGCTCGCCGTGGCAGCGGGAACAAGCCACCGAACAGCTGTTGCATCTTCGGAAGGTGTGCCTAGCATCTCTGTACTTGAAAGAGAAATCTTCTAAAGGCAACTGCCGCTCACAGAGAGAGCAGCCCAAGAAGGCGGCGTGAGGCACGCAAGAGAGACACAGCCGGGTGCCGGCGACGTCCTTCCGGCCACTCCACTTCTTCATCGACGAGGGTGTGGCACAATGCCCGCAGACAAAGATCTCGAACTCCGCCTGCAGAGCACAGACGCTGCAAATGACTGCTCTATCCACAAAATATGCCTCCAAGCGCGAAACACTGCATTCCGAGCACCGCCTGCTGGCCTCCACCTGCTCGCCAAATGCGCTCAACGATACCACCCGAGCGGCTGAGCAAGCCAGACACATCCGCCAAAACCCCGGCGCCACACACAACGTGCGGACGCTGCCCTCGTCAACCATCTTGGCGCCGAAGCCCTCTGCTGGAAATCGCTTCGCGCAGCCTCCGCAAGGCCAATCCAAACCCTTGGCCTTCCGAAGAGTCTTCATGGAATCCCAGGAGCTCGCCAATTGCTCATATTCCGTTTGGGCGTCTTCTAAAGTGTAAGCTGGCCCAGAGCCTGCCGGTGCGAAACGCGCTCGCAGCAGCTTCAACAATGTAGCTGGACCCGGCGGAGTGCCCATAGTGAACAGCAATGGTGAAAAGGCTCGCAACAAGAGCAGTGCGTCAGCTCGCTTCACGCGAGAGAGGATGACATACGCGGTCAAAACTTCGGTCAAGCCTGGTGTGGCAAAGAGGTCCCCACATTCTGCGATCTCCGCGAACAAAGTCGTGCCCTGGATCATAAAGGCGGTACTTGCATAATCCGGCACGAGCGTAAAGCCCTGGCGTGCAATTTTGACACCGGACGAAGCGTTGAGTGTCCATTCGCGAGTATTTGGTCGTAGCGGAAAGACTCCTACGTCCAAATCAGGATGCAAACGCCACTTGACATTGACGAATTTCAAGAAAATTAATTTGGGCATGTACTGCAGCAAGCGCTCACAGCCATCCAGGTTCAAGCGGTCCGCCGAAGATAGATCCCAACCGCAAACCGTGCATGGAGTATGCTTCAGGATTACGATCGGTTCGCCGTTCGGATCCTTGCCTCTGGCGATCTTTTCGGTCACTCGGGCATGCATACCGAGGAACAATGGAAACAACCCAGGGATGCCAGAAGTCTTTTGATCATTGAACTGCAGCCATCTGAGTCGCTTCTGGTCAGGATTCTTGCCGAGCTCTCGCGGGTTCCGCGGCGTATCCTGAGCTGCCACCCACAAGATGTGTCGAGGCTCCGACCCGCCCCGCTTCGCGTCCTCAACAGCGCGCAGCAACATGGCGTGATATTTCGGATCATTATTCTTGTGCACATAGGGTGCGTCCCCAAAGGGCTGCCTTCGGACTCGCGTGTCCTTGTCCTTGATCAATCGGTTGCGCCGTCGCCTCTCGGCCTTGCATGCGTCGCACTCCAGGGCAACCATTGCTTCCCAAGCAGCTCCAGCGCGAAACAGCTCATGCCACCGGCTAGGTAACTCTGAGCAGGCCCGGTTTCCACAGCTCGCGTAACCTGGATTTGCAGGAAGCTGTGAACAAGCGGCGCCTGGACTCGTCTCCGTATCCGGCAGCATGGTACTGAGCCACGAGCCGCAGTGCTCCGTCGGCAGGCCCATCAAGAAATAATACAGTTCGTCTTCCAACGCCCCATACCGACATTGGCGGAGGAAGCGGTCGTACCAATCATCTTCCACTCTCATTTGCTGGCGCAATTCCTGAAAGTAATTGATCGAATCCTCGTCATCACCCCAGAATAAATGCAGCATTGAGTTAGCCAACTCCGACTTCTTGGCTCTTCCCGGTGGCAGGAACAGCGCTGCAGTGTTGGGGATCGGTGGTAATTGCAACATATCACCGAACATGATCAAATTGTAGCCGCCGAAAGGTTGCGCTGTGCCGTCCGCGCGTATCTTGTAAATGGAGTTCACGGCTGCGTCAGCAAAGTGCGCAGCGAAATGCCCCAGTAAATCGTCGGGAATCATGTAGACTTCGTCGATCAGTATCCACCGCAGAGCCTGATTCTTGGTGAAGAGGAGGTCTATGTCCCCGTGAGCGAGCTTGCGATCTTGATGGACACCTCCTACAGGCACCTCGCCTGCGGTATGCAAAGTGCTCCCGCCCATCTGATAGGCCACGCGGTTCTGAAACGCCACGCATACAAACTGCACACCATGCTCCCATTTCAATGCCTCTAGGAACATCCGACGAAGCCAAAGTATCACACGACTTTTGCCAGTGCCAGGGTATCCGTGGATGCATCCGCGGTAGGCTTCTGCATTCGGATCGTTCTGTTTCCTGGTCCGTCGGAACTGCTTCATGTAAGGGGTCGCATTGTCCAACTCCAATTCTTGGAGGATCCGATCGCGGACACTGTGTAAAACCTGCATCTGCTCCAGGTTAGGCCGTTCCTCTTCGCGAGCTAAAGTGTCGAACCAATTCTGGAAAGCATCCCTCGCGTTCTGCAGACAGAGGATTGTTTCCGGCTTTGTTGTATCAAGAAAAGGCATCGGTCGCTCCGCTTCGTCTTTCGTAGCCTTGCGAATCGCTTTCTCCATATCTTTCAGCGGAGGGAATGCATCGTCATCGAAGAAAACTTCCTGGAGGCCTACCTTCTCTGCCGTAGTTAACGGGTCCGACGCCCACAGGGATCTCCCAAGCAATACGACTTGCGCATAACGTCCACAACCTTTCTCGCCATCCTCGGAGCTACTTGCCGCGATGCCTCTCAATGTCTGCTCGATGAGCGCTAAACTACCGGCATGGCCTTGAGGTAGATGAAAAGGCTCGTCGTCCGTCTCGTCGTCGCCCCCCAATGGGTCCTCAGCCACTCGCGCTGCTGTCGCCGCCATCAAATTCGTTATGTACCGCTTGCTCAGGAACGATACGACGCCACCGGCGACATATTTCTGCCAAGCTAGGGCATACGAACGCGCCAAAGAAGGCACGTCAGAGACGATCTCCCGCGCACGCCTCTGCTTTGGGCGGCCGGAGTCACTGTTTGCCTGTGAGGTCGGCTCCGAATCTGCGAGTCGCTGCCGGCGGATCCTGGACGGAGACCTCGTGGCTGCAAGCGGAGCCCTCGTGGCTGCAGGCGGATCTTGGACTGTGGCTAGAGGCGGAGCCTCGACTGTGTCTACAGGCGGAGCCTGGACTGTCACTGGCGGATCCTGTTTGACATCAGCTAAGTCTGTAAGCAAGAGGTTCTGGATGGAGGCGTCATGTGGGTTCAAAGTCCACGGTCTCATGTATACGCTGAGGAGCCGACCATTCTCTTCCGGCGACAAACTCGCTTTGGGGATTTTGGCGGAGCTCCAAACCGGAACGTATGGATGCGTGCGCTTGCTCCAGACCCAAGTATGGCGCAAACCTCCCAAGCAGGCCAAATCCGGAAGCAGCAGTCTACCCTCGGCAGGCGAAACGACGTAGTGCAAGCCGGGATGCAATCTGCGAGTGGGCCACTTTTTCAATGCAGCTGCTCCTTCCGCAGTTAATTCCGCGGTACCGCTTGGCTGCTTCAGAGTTGGTATGTCAACTTTCTGTACCGCCCAGAACCGTAACATCTCGAACGGAGATAGTAAATCCACGTTGTGTTCTCGGCCGCGGAAACCATACATGAGGTCAAAAGGCCACTCAGTGTAGCTTTTGAGTCCGTCGGCTCGACCGTGGTAAACTGCAGCGATAATGCTGCTGCTCCGCTTCTTCCCAGTCTCGACTTCCTCACGATGCAGCAGCTGATTCGCTGGAAAGGAAACCGTTGGAAATGTACGATAACATTCGGCACGCAAGACGTCTTTCGTATCAGCATGCCAAGCGAGATTCAGTGATTCCAAAGAAGTGCGAATGATACCTTTGGCCTCAAGGTCTTTCACCAAGCGTTTCGCATATCTGTTGAAATCTTTACTCCGGCCTGAGGTCGCTTCTGCGTCGAACTTGCGATCCAATGCGTGTCCCAAGCGCAGCGTTTCTTTGTGCCCGATGTCTTGCATCTTGGAGCTATAGCCTCCGAAGTATCCAGCAGCGACTCCCTGAGATGCCTGCAAGAGATACAGCAGATCTAGCTCGGACACGCTTTGGCAACATCGTTCTCGATTGGCCGCAAAGAGCTCCCCCCGCTCGTGCGTTTCTGGGATAATGGGCAACTTGTGCGGGAATTTGATGTCGCCATTGTCGCCGGCAAAAACCGACCAGGCCCGCGGCCCTGCATTCAACCACATGGACGTTCGGCGAGGCAAGCAGGAGCCCAACATGCTGCGGGAACCTCGAGTGGCAAGTTGGTGATGAGCCGCGACACACGGGCACACGAAGAGGGGTTCATCCGTGACCTCGTTGCTGAGAGGAAAATTGCCGCGACATTCCTTCGGCTTCCCAGACGTGGTGCAGGATCTCAGTGGTCGCCTCTCTCCTGTTTCATCATTCACGAGAGGGTGGATATGGTGGTTCATGCGTGACATAGTATGCTGCAAGCGTGTATTGAATTGCTGGGTGTAAGCGTCGCCTTCTTGCAGCCACGCGCTGCCGGAGTCAGCCGCCGAAGTGTCCAGCATCGGTGGAGCGGCATCGAACGCCCAAGCTGGGGGTCGGCTGAGCGTACGGTCCCGAGCGTAAGCGGGCCACGCTTGTTCGATCTCCGGTCGCTCCTCTTCAAACTTGGCCTGGTCTGGGTAGGCCGCGCATCTTGCAGTTGACACGAAGCGCTTCATAGCGTCGACAGTCAAGAGCTGCTCGCGCAGCAGAGCTGCGATCTCGGCCAAGGTGAGGAATTGATGCGCCATTTGGAGGTAGACGAAGAGATGCAAGTGTAGGACACCTTCCGCCTTCTGCGCCTCAATGGCCCCGATCGCAGCATCTGCACGACCCAGGCTACCGCCCATGCACGTCGCGTTGCTGCCAAACACGTCCATGCAGGGTTGGTCGCTGTGCACGCAGTCCGGGCACGAAGGGCACATGCGCCAGCCATACAAATTCGGCAGCACGATTTGAATCATGGTCCAGAAAGCGTGCATGCACGAGAGCGCATCCTTGCCGGTCATCAAGCGGCGTAGGTCGTACTCCGGCAGATCCACCTCTACTCCCTCGGCAGGTGGGCAGATAGAAGGCTCATTTTCACCAATCCACGGAAGGAACGGGGCGGCCCACTCTGCGTTCAGACCTGGATCGTTGCTGCGATAGCGCATGAGGCGGATGCACAAGCCGGAGTGGCGTTCGCTTGGAGTGACTGTCATGAAGACGGGGCAACCGTACACGACCCTGCTTGAGAACACTGTCCAGCCAATGCGGCGACGAATTTGACGAGTTCCGGACATCGTGGAGGACATGTACTGGTAATTACGCAGCAGCGCCTGCTCTAGCTTCGTGAGACCAATGATCCTTGACATCTTAGACACATCCCCGCGCACTTTGACACGGCGACCATTATCGTCGAAGTATTCTCCATCCCAGAGTAGCTTGTAAATCCTCGCCGTCGCGGCGCCAATCTTTTGGTCCGACTGCTCGTCGGCGCCGCCTCGGGTCAAAGCTCGCTGGAACCCTAAAGAAGCACTCATATTGACTTTCGAAGCAAAGCTGAGTGACCACAGTCCCGGCAGCAAGTCCCAGTCCCATCGGATCTGAGTTTCCACCCTGGATGCCATCATCGCTGTAAAGGAGTCCAAATACAGCGGCGCCGCATCGTCGTGGGTGCGCCTGTGCCTTGGCTTGCCGCGGAAGTCCGGTCCGCCGACACAGCGGGGCAGACTCATGTGAAACACTCTGGGTATGTACGGCGTCTCGAACTGATCTATCAGTTTCGACCCAGTCTGCACCGTGAGTTTCGAAACCTGACTCCAGGCATGCAAGCGACTCGCTTCCACCTCCCGATTCACGTCGGAATCCCGTTGGGGCAGCAGCAGCAAAGGTCGGGACCGTGCCATCTCGCGCTCAAGCCTGTCGGCTGATGACATCAGTTCTGCAGGGGTCGCTGCTTTATCGACACCTTCGTACACGTTATCGAAATCAGCTTTGTCACCTTGGCCGTCGAGGAAACGCTGCACTTCTGAAGGGATAGTCGGCGCGCTCTGTTTCCATGCTTTCCTCGCTTTCGCCTCGATCGTCTCCCGCCTGATCCCGAAATAGTCTGGATGGCCGAGGTCGTGGAACATCATAATCAAGCGAACGACTATGTCGCGACGTACAGTAGCCTGCTTCAAGACATTGCTGATGCTCATAAGACCGCCTTGCACCTCCACCTGCACGCGCGCTGCCAAAGCTTGACCCACGATCGGCAGATCCGGCGGAAGAACACCACCAGCTCCGGTGACTCGACGCACTTCATTCGCTTCGAGCTCCTCCAATTGTTTCAAAAGACTGCTCCAATCCAAGGGCGCGGAAAAGATCTGGCCTTTGAATGCGACTCTGGTCGGAGCGGAGAACATCGCATCGTGCATCAGGTGCCGCGGTCGGTTGGAACGCTCTTGTCCTCGTTGGCCGATGGTAAAGACAGTCAACCCTGTCCAGAACGGAGTGGACACGGTTTTCTCCATCCAGGTTACCTCCTGCTCGAAAATCCAATTCTGGATGTAGCCCCACCAATTATCGTTACAAATGCCTTTGGGAATGCATTCGGCTCGCTGCAGATGGAACCTGCATTCTCGACACAAAGGCACTCGACACTTGGGGCAAAGCCTCTTCGAACTCTGGCAGCCGTTCACGCAGTGGTGATCTTCGGGGCAACACATCAACGAATCTCCTGACGCGCTCATGGCGCGCAGCACTTGCAACGAATCTTCTCCGAGTGCCACGCCGTCCACAACTAATATGCGCTCCCACTCCGGATGTATGGACAACGTCCAGTCCGCGAAATCATCTGCACCGATTCCATGAAAGGGTGCTCCCTGCCGCGTGCCTGGATTCTTCGATTCTACATATCGTTTCGCAAACGCACTGAAACGGAAATTCAAGTGCAAGCTCCCGGCCGGCAGCGAGAAGAGCCAACGACCACTACAGAATCGGATCGGAGACCGGAAGCGACCTGTGTCTACGTGAATGCGAGCGCAGCCGAAGCATATCAGCGCGCGGATGCGATCGTCGTTGTAGACCGCAGTGGTGAACGCGAAGGCTCGCCTGTCGATCGCGCATCCCACTCGAGGCCATTGCTTCCGGCCTTGTACAGCCAATGCCTCCTTGTAGATGTCCCACATATGTGCTTCAAAACCAGTGTCTGGAAAAGCGGCTGCTAATGTAAGCTCCATGGCGGGACCGTGCTCAAGCAGCACGTGTCGTCGCAACCATTCGTCCCAAGGATGTTCGGGACCCAGATCTCGGTATTCACTATCCGACACTGGTCTAGAGGAAGCCTGCCAACCGCAACCCTTGAAGCCACAACAGGTGCGCCCTAGCCAACAACCGCGGTCCAGGTAGCCCTCTGCTTCCGGGTGCTGGGACAACGCCTGTGGGAGAGTGACGGAACTGCGCAAGAGAGTTTCAATCCTCTCAGCCGCAAGGAGTAGGATCTCCGCGTGGAAGCGTCTGCCCGAATTCGCCGCTACTTGGATGTCGAAGACGCTCAGCCACTGCGCGCTGCGGCCCACAGAGACATCCGGCACATCTACCGACACCGGTATGGATCCATGCCCCTCTGCCTCCTGCTGGGCCTCCGCAGCCGTGTCGGATGTGTCCTCTGGACGACCCAATAAGCCGTAGCCAAATATCTCTGAGAAGGAGATGCAGCCGGCGGGAGAGACCGCGCTGCGAGTGTCCGCCACGGACTGGCCCAACGAGCGGAGCTCGGACGGTTGCCCTGTGCTATCATCGACTGACCGGCCCACCGAGAGATGCTGAGACTCTTGCTGCATGCCGTAGCCAAATGTCTCGAAGAAGGAGCTGCAGCCGGCGGGAGAGGCCGCGATGCGAACATCCGGCACGGACTGGCCTAACGAGCGGAGCTCGGACTGTTGCCCACGGCAATCCTCCACATGCGCCCCACAGCGGAGCTGTGACGGTTGCCCCGTCGGATCTTCGTCTGACCGGACCAAAGAGCTGCGCTCGGACTGTTGCACCGTGCCATCCTCGGCGACCAGCATGGCACTCTCACGCGCCTCTTCGGCCTGCCGAACCCAATCTCGGAACCTCTGAGCCGCTTCGTCTTCCCAGTGCATGAGCACATGCTCCCGCAACATTGCGGCTCTCTCCTCATCTTGCAGTTTCCACATGTGCATGTACAAGGTGTAGCTCGACGCAAGGACAAGACGCTCAAAATGCGTGCGTTGACGCCGATGATCCTCGTGGAATGTCAAGCCCACTAAACTCACTGAGCAGTCTGGATGCCCAGTAACGGCTCCCAAAAGGTCCGCACGGCCCGACTCTCGCAAGCCTAGCACCATCACATTCTGCCTCTTCAACTCAGCAAGCAACAACAACTCTGCGTAACTCAGAAAATACTGCCTGTTTTCAACAATAGCGCGCCTCAGAAGAGGCCAAGCGTCCTGGAGAAAGCGATCCGGCGGTCCAGCAACCGCACCGTCCTGCTGAAAGGCCCCTCGAGCATCCACAACAAAATCCATCAGCACAGTCCAATGTTTCTGCAAAAGCGCGCTTGACATATCCACCGCCTGCAAGTGGAATATTAACGCCTCGAGGCCATCCCCTCCGGTGTACTTCAAAAAAGCCATGCGCAGGCTATTAAAACAGGCGCGAGGATCGAACAGAGCTGAATACTTGCAACGGGGCAAGGTTGCATCGGAGGGATCTACGTCGTTGGCGGTGCCCCTCACAATGACAGCTCCATCTCGGACCTCGTACGGTGACCGTAGAAAATCGAAGTCACTGTGCTCGTTCGCAACCAAGTGCTCGTCTCCCAGAGCGGGCAACAATCCGGTCTGCACAGCCAAAGACCGCCAGAAGCACCGATCCAAGTCATTAACGAAGACGCTTACCGACATGGCTGCAGAGCTTGCCCAAGCGTCATCTCTCTGCGCGCGAGCCGCGTGATGGAGATTCACATGCTTCACGACGCTGCGCCAGAATTCCAGGTCTTGTTTCCCCTGATCCAAGAATGACCGCTCTTCCGAGGACGGCGGCCCTCGCTCCGATGGAAGCACGTTGCCCGTACCATCCACATACGGCAACACGAATTCATTCCAAAGACTGCTCTCCACGGCTTCCACGAGTCGCAACTCCTCTGGTCGCACCCTGTCCCGCACTTCTCGCAATGTCCCGGGAATTGCGGCAGCAATAACCGCGCGAGCATCCTCGCAATACAGTACGTCGACTGTTAAAGAACACAATTCACAGCAACACAGCCCCGGGGGAAACCTGAGGGGACTCCTGTGGAGCAGCTCTTCTAAGCCCGGGACTAATCGAAACTCGCACTACGGACAGAAACGTCGGGATGCTCCCGCGCAAGGAAAATGTTTCTACCTCGCTCGACTGGCTGTACCACTCCTCTCTCTCGGCCCGCCAAGATCCGAAAGCCGCGTGGATGGCACAAGCTCCGTTGCCATTCGTGCGGATCGCAATGACCAATTCATCATGTAAATCACAGAACTCCGGGCGATCCTCTCCGTCCATGCGAGCAACGTACTTACCTCCGAAGACTGTGTCTCGGCTTATCTCGACATCCCACCTCTGGTCCATGAGCTCCACTGACATTAGAGAATCCGTGCTTGCGCGCGCAGGGTTGCACGGGGGAGAGCGCTCAGGCGGAAAAGACGGACGCCACGCTGCCGCCAAGGAGCCCAGCAGCGCGGCCAGCAAACTCTCGGAGCATAGCGATGCCATGACTACAACGCTGCAAAGGCGGCATGACCACGTCGTCGGGCAATGGCGGTTCCCCATAAACGCCAACACCGCCCCGCACGCCACAATCAGCAGGACGCACGAACTGTTGCAAGATGAATCTGCAGGCCCAAAGCCGAGAACCAGATATATGCTTTTGGTAAGGACAGGAGCAGGGCTCGCCAGTGCCGAAAGAGAAGTCCAATGTAGCGTGCTAAAGCCCAGGCACGACATAGCCGCGCGGCAGCTGGCATGATACGTCGCCACTCGCAGAAGATTCGCAGCGACAACCGTGAACGCACCGGCCGCACAGCGCAAGCGCTGCTCATGTGCAGCGAGAAAGCAGGACAGCTCAGCCGATAAAACGCCCAGCGCGCTCGAGGCCGAGGTCCCTCGTGACCCCGAGGCCGACGCTGCGCAGGACCTCACGTGCCGATGAAAGAATAACTCGGCAGCGCTCGCCCACCCCAGCTTCGAACTGCGCTCCTGCACCGACGTAAACCGCCCAAGGACAAACATCCCCGATGCCACAGCGACGCGGTCAAGACAAAGAACGATGCCCGCGCATAGACCAAAGCAAATCAATGCGGTTGCCAAAACCAAAGCCACCCCCATTGCTATTGAGCTGGCCATGCGTGCATGGAACCAACAGGAGATGTCTGTAGCTCAACGCTGCAACCGATGAAGCAAAGGAGTGGAAACATTGCATACTAATGCGCGTTCTCCCCCTCGCTCGGACATGCTTCTACGCTAGTCGATACACATCGCATCATCCTGGGAGCGACGCAATCTCATCATGGGCGGTGCCCAGACTTCCATCCACTGCACGCTGCAGACGCCACTCGGACAACGCTACTCCATGATGGGAACTGCTTGCTACGTCCTATAAATACTTGTGCAAGAGGACAACTCGTCAATCCACCTTGTAGACCTGGAGCGGGGCTCCGACTGTCGCACCGTCTTCGCGATCTCATCTTCCCCTGGCAGAGCGCAACCGCTTGCTGCTGCCGATTCGCCGATCCGCAGGCCCATGGCGTCTTAGAGATGAAAAAGCACTTTCCGAAAGTGATTTTTGTTTTAAAAAGCTAGCTCAAATTGATAATTTCTACCCTTGGGAGAGGAAAAACCACTTTCCGAAAGTGGTTTATGCTTTAAAAGGCTAGCTAAAATTAACAATTTCTGGACTTGAGAGGGGAACACCACTTTCCGAAAATGGTTTATGCTTAAAAAACCTAGCTACATTTTATAATTCCTAGTGTTCATCAAGCAGAGCAAGCAGACAGGCACAACAGGCACAGCAGGCACAGCAGGCACAGCAGGCACAGCAGGCACAACAAGCACAGCAGGCACAACAGGCACAGCAGGCACAACAAACACAGCAGGCACAGCAGGCACAGCAGGCACAGCAGGCACAGCAAGCACAGCAAGCACAATGATTTCAGACCGAAGGCGGGGCCTTGACACGAGGATTTCACACCGAAGGCGAACCCTTGACACGCGATGACACCTACCAGAACGGCTCGACCCACACGCACTGCTCCTCATCGGACGCAGAATTTACAGGCAGGTTTTTCAGAAGATACAGTCATGCCCGATCAAACACAACTCTGGCATCGACGAAATCGCATAGGGGCGTGCTTCGACTACAAGCCCCGTTCGTGGGAATCAAAAGAACACCGTAATGCGACGCTACAAGAAATCATTAACACTTTGAGTGCAGAGTACAAGCTCTTGTGCTAGAATGTCAAGCGGTCTGAAGCAGACTTTTGCTACGCACTGCGTCCGTCGCTCGCTCGAAGATGCGAACAGCTTCTCGGCGGAATGCTACTCCAAAGCCGCTACAACTCAAGCCCTAGCATCTGCACCCGCTCAGCTTCTCGACTGCAACCTGGAAATACCGACAATCTTTGTATCGGCGTAATTCTCGAAAGCAACTCTCCTACATCACCCTCTCCGCGAAGCAAGCGTCACCAGTCGCGGTAGCGTCCGAATCCGTTTCAGGATCTCACTCCGTTTTGCCTGTGATCTGCAGATGGACGGATTTCGCAGGCATCACCAAATGCTGCTGAATGGGAATGACCATTGCATCCTTCATGGCATAAAGCATTCCCTCCAAGCCTCCGATAGGTCCACGTCCGGTAGCGAAATAAATGACAACTTCCATGCCATTTTGCATTACCTCCTGTTCAGCATGGCGTCCAAGCGCGCAGCATCTCATCCACGCGCCGCTCAAGTCGACCAATTCGAAATCTTGCTTGGGCTCGCCTTGCGACGTCACATCCACATCCAACATATTCATGACGATGCCGCGAAACGTTCCACGGAAAGGCGCGACCAATTTCTGACGGATGCCTCGGAAATCAGAAATGCACTCCGGGTACTTCGGCGCTTTATACATGGCAGGCGCATTGTGTGGAGATTGGAGAGATGGTACAGACGAGATCCGAGTACCTGGTCGAGCTCCAAGCGCATCCAGTGACTGGAGCAACTGCATAGATGTCAGCAGCGTTCCGTTCCAGGTGTTTCGCGGCACTGGCACAATTCGGACATTCTCGAAAAGAACTGCTGTCTTAGGTGTATGCCCCGGCTCATCGACGACGGCCAAAAAATTGCCGACACTGTCGCCCCACAGTGTCAACGCAACCGGTCCCGTTCCATCGAAAGTGCTGATGTTCATGACTGGCTTTTCATCAGCTGCTTTGTCACCGGTCTTCTTCTTCAATGTTACCATCCTAGGCTCTTTGTCATAATCCTGTACGAAACCTTCGTATTTGAAACGAGCATTCAACTGACTATAGCCGAGCACGTCCCGGGCTGCGATATACTCAACCGGCGCATCAGCCAGCCTCGGGCTGCGGCCCGGACTCGCTGCCCCCAGTGAATCCAATAAACCCAAGACTCCGAAGTTCGACGTCCCAGCTATGTCTTGTGCCTGTCCAGGCGAACACTGAGGAGCGAATACGGTCTGACGCTTGTGAGGCTCAGGCGACATGGCCAGCGATGCGGCTCCACCCTCACGCTTCAATGCCGACCTCCTCGCTTCAAGCGTGGCCTGCCCGTACAACTGAAATGCGAGCGGATAATAGGTCTCTTCCCAGAACCACTGCGGAGGTTCCACTGAAGCTGCATCCCCACGAGCATGCCAACGCTGGCGAACAACCGCCTCAATTTCGCGCAGCTCCGGGGGCTTCATCTGCTCCAGCAATTGCTTTCTCGCGATCAACTGCAACCCTTCTGCCCCACACTCAGGCTCGACCTTAGGCGAGGCAGCGGAGCTGCGACTGCTAGTTTCGTCTGCAACAACTTCGAATGGCTGCCTTGAAGACAGCGGAAAAAAGCTCTCGAAGCGCGTTCCTTTCTGCAGAGACACAGATGCTCCGGACGGCGAATTGCACCACTCACGGATATAGTTGGGTTCGCCCTCGCCGGACCGCAAGCTCTCAATCACGGACGCAAGATTAGCTTCAATGAAACTCTCTGGGGGCTCCAGTGGAAGATACTTGCTTCTCTGGCACTCTAGCGCCCACGCCTCGCTGAGAAGCTTCTTGATCTCGGCCTCGTCCTCCTCCTGCTTACGTGCGGTATCCTCCAGCTCCGAAACGATGCTGGGCTCCTTCTTCATCGCTGCCTGAGCTCGCGCTTCCATTTCAGCTCGCACGTGGCTGGTAAACTCCGCAGAAGGTTCCTCCGAGAGATACTTGCTGTTAGCTCGTTCCAGTTCCCAGGCCTGCTTCGTGAAGCCTGCGATCAAAGTCTCCAATTCAGCCTGTGCTGCTGTGTGGCTTTCCTTCTCATCGATGACCTCCTGCATGATACTGTAATAGTCCTCTTGCAGAAACAGCTCGAACCGCGAGAGCGTATTAGAACTCTGCTTTTTTGTCACAACCGCCATCCAACGCTGCTTGAACAGCTCCGTGAAAGGTTCCACGTACGCCTCTCGCATGCGATCTGGCAAGCGCTGCGATTCGCCGCGCTCAATCGAATCTGGAATTCCCAGCACCGGCATCAAAGGAATAAATCGAGCACCGTCCCACTGGTGTTGACAGACACCGCTGTCGAAGCTCTTGCATACGTAGAAAGCGTGCATCTCCGGGTAATAAGATTCGTCGCACCACTGGGCGTATTTCTGCTCTCCCGAAAGCTCCAAAGCTGCTCCCTGCAACTGTGCAGCGTACCCTTGGTACACCTGCTCCAAATACTCGGACAGCTCTACCTTGGCTCCGTCCAGCACCAACGCCAAATACTCTGCAGCCAACTCTCGATCGCGCATACCGCTCAACTCCTCCGGCAAGATGTGTGGGAATTCTCCCCCATCTTTGCGCGACATGATGGCTGCCGCTGACACGCACATCGCCGCTGCTTCACCCTTTGCCGGTTCCATGTAGCGCCAACGGAAAGGCGAAGCCTTGACAAGGGCCAAGCCGCGGGAGATCGTTCTTGAGCCTCAATGCGCACACAGACAGCCTCAGCTATTATCGCCGACTGATAATGGTGATCACTTCTGTCTACAGGCGGAGCCTGGACTAGCACTAAACACTACACCTGCGAATTGCCCTAGAATCAGGCGACAGGCATGGCCGGACTTCTGAGATGTGGTAGGTAGGCATGCATCGAGAATTTCTGGCTCCGAAGCAACTGAACACCAAGATTAGCAACTATAGGTAAGTTTCGAAAGCATCAACGACATCCGGACAGTCGTTTTTTTCACCTACCG
>Ga0115005_10002163_pt1 | contig 15705 bp, 10 predicted proteins | sample ArcOceMetagenome_FD_87163 | JGI IMG/M metagenome (GOLD analysis project Ga0115005, IMG submission 87163) | Marine eukaryotic phytoplankton communities from Arctic Ocean - Arctic Ocean - Greenland ARC118M Metagenome | ecosystem: Environmental > Aquatic > Marine > Oceanic | place: Arctic Ocean... | reverse complement strand
CACCGTCATGCCAAAAGTGGATTTGGCGCAACCCGCTAACGTTGATGCAGCGCAAGTGGTAGCGCAAATTGAGCAGTATCAAATAACCCGTATTAGTGGCGCACCTGCTTATATTCAAAAGCTAGTGGACTACTCCATCGTCCATAATAAGTCGAATGCGAGTATTGAAACCTTGGTGGTGGGCGGGGCTACGGTATCGGTTGAATTAGCGAAAGACATTTTAGCGGCGTTTCCTAATGCGTACGCACGCATTGTCTATGGCTCAACCGAAGCGGAGCCTATTTCATCTATCGAAATCAAACAGTATCTCAAATCCTCACAAACCACTCGCGGGTACCTAGTCGGAAAACCGGCAGAGCAATTAGAAATATTAATTGCCAATGTGTCTGCGCAAACCGCTTGTGAGCAAGACCTGTTAACACAAAATGTTGCTCGCGGTGATGTGGGTGAAATTTTGGTGAGTGGCCGTCATGTATTAAAGCAGTATGTGGATAACCCAAGCGCCAATGCTGAAAACAAAATACGCCGAAGCCAGCATGATAAAAATGATCATTACCCTGTGTGGCATCGCACCGGCGATACTGGTTTTTTAGATGACACAGGGCAGCTGTGGTTAACTGGCCGAGTAAAAGACAGCTTGGTTTTAAATGACGCTGTGCTTCAACCCTATCCACTCGAGCAGGCTATGGATAATGTTACCGGCATAGTGCGCAGTGCACTGATTCATGTTAACGATGCGTTGCATGTGTTTATCCAAAATGGTGTGGCGTCCTCACAAACCATGACGGCAGATGTGCGATGTGAGATTGAGCAAATATTGGAGGCAGCTGGGTTGCATCATTTTAATATTAATGTGATTGAAAAAATGCCGGTAGATGGTCGACACAACAGCAAAATTGATCGCGTAGCGTTACGCAATGCATTGCTAAAAAGCAGTCAATAATTTAGTGACACAGATATTGGAAGTCGTCATTTATGAACAATAAATCCTCTCTTTTTATTATCGATTTAAATCGCATTGATGTGCTGACGCTCTCCAGCGTCTTCACTACTTTTTTTGCCATCATGTTTGCTATTAATGAACATATTTATTTGGCCATGGCGTTATTGTTTGTGGCCATGACCGCCGATGCTTTGGATGGCATGTTGGCCCGTAAATATGGTTTAGAACGGGAGTTTGGTCGTTACCTTGATGGCTTTATGGACATGCTCATCTATTTAGTGGCGCCGGCAATTGTCATGTTGCAATGGGGCTTTAAAGGTTATTACTGTGTTTTTATTATGTTAATGATTGGCGCGGGCAGTGTGAGGCTGTCGGTGTTTAATCAAGTGGGCAATGTTGAAAGTACGGCAGTGGATGGTCAAAAGAATTTAAGTTATTTAGGCATGCCGGTTTTTTGGAGTGTGTTTATTTTAGCAGCGGCAATCTTGGTTGAAGTCATGTTTGGTTCAACCACGGCCTATGTGCTACTCGCCGTCTTGTTGCTTGCCTTTAGTTTTTATATGGTTGTCTCCAAGCCTTTCTTTAAGTTTCGCTCATTACGACAGATACTGTTTTTGACAGTATCTGGCTTTCTCATATTTGCGGTTTTGGAATTGGTGCAATATGGGATTCAGTCACCATTAAACGTATTGCTGGTCGTCCTGTGCTTGCAGATCCCGGTGGTGATGGGTGGTGTGCTCCACATGCTGATGGTGACCCGTAACAATTTAAGCTGGTTAGCGGTTCCCATTCAGCGTGATTGGTTCGGTGCCAACAAAACTTGGCGAGGCGTGGTGGCGATGCCCGTATTAACAGCGCTAGGCGGCGTGTGTTTATACCCAGTGGAGTGGCTATTCAATGCAGTGTTTAACCACGCCTTAATTGGCTCTGTGTTGCCATTTGATGCCAACCTGGTCTTTTTAGGCTTTATCGCAGGGGTGGGGTATATCCTAGGTGAGCTGCCTAACTCGTTTTTTAAGCGTCGTATTGGTATTCAAGCCGGTGACGTGCCAGAGGATAAAAAGTATTGGTTCATTGCGCTGGACCAGTTGGACTCCGCCATTGGCGTCGGATTAGCTTATTGGCTTGTCTTGGGTGTTTCATTTGACGTGGTCTGGCTATACATCATTACCTTTCCTATTACGGCCCTTCTGGTTAAACAGTGGTTATTTAGCAAAAAGCTAAAAGCCACCTCGGTTTAGCTAGGAATATCGGCGTAATTTATCCTTTGTTATATGGCCTATTTGAGAGCAAACCCTGATGACATCAGGGTTTGCTCGGCTGAGTGAAAAATATGGCACAAGCGGTTCACTTGAACCTAGAATAGGCATCGCGAAAAACCAATTTGCCACGTATAATCGGCCCATTAATCGCTCTAGGTTATCGCTCGTTTTGGCTGAATGTGGTCTCAAAACGGGTTATTTTTGCAGGAGCTAACAGAATTTAATGTGTTGTTCGGGCTTTAAGCCTCATGAACACTGACGGAGAGAAAGTATGGCACGTGGGTCTATCAACAAAGTAATCATCATCGGTACCTTAGGGCGCGACCCTGAGATGCGTTACCTGCCAAACGGAAATGCCGTGTGCAGCGCCAGCCTTGCTACCGATGAAGGCTACAAAGACCGTAACACAGGCCAGCAAGTGGATAAAACCGAATGGCACCGTGTAGAAGCGTTTGGCCGTTTAGCCGAAGTCATGGGTGAGTACCTGAAAAAAGGCTCAAAAGTGTACGTGGAAGGTAAACTGCGCACCGACGAATACGAAAAAGACGGCATCAAACGTTACTCCACCAAAATCATCGTGAACGAAATGACCATGCTAGATAGCCGCAACTCTGGCGACAGCAATAACATGGGCGGTGGTTATGCACCTAACCAAGGCATGCAACAGGCACCACAGCAAGCGGCCCCTCAACAAGCACCGCAAGCACAGCCACAATATGCACAACCACAAGCCGCACCTGCTTATGGCCAAGCGCCACAGCAAGCACCAGCTGCGCCTTATGGTCAACCACAAGGCATGCCACAGCAAGCGCCTCGCCAAGCTCCGCAGCAGGCTCCTCAAGCACAGCCAAGCAATGCGTTTGATGATTTCGATGACGATATCCCGTTTTGAATGAACCTTGTGCGCGGTTGTTGCGTATATCCTGAGTAAGTGGATTACTCGCCGAAAAGCCGCTTTTATAGCGGCTTTTTTTGTTATGGCCCTAAGAAATACAAAGAAATGTAAAAGCTCTAGGGTAGTTGATAGACCACACGCATAATTATTAATATCCAAGATCAGGCTTAAATCAGGGGCTCGGTTTTAACCCCTTAAAAGAATAGGAAATCATATGTCGTTAAAGAAGAGCGTGGCAGTTGTTGGCATCTTACTGTTAGGGGGCGTGCTAGCGAGTGTCTTAATCCAAAGTGCACCTAAGCCACAAAAGAAAACGGCTGAAAAAATTACCCCACTAGTGGAGGTGACCCCCCTCATTGCTGGGACTTATCGGGCCAGTTGGCAAACAGGTGGCAATGTGAATGCAAAGCCCAGCGTAAAGCTCATGGCTCAGGTAACCGGCCAAGTGGTTTCTATTCATAAACAAGCGGCCCCTGGCGCCATGTTGAAAAAAGGCGATGTACTTGGTCAGGTGGATGACAGCAATTACCGTTTAATTGTGGCGCAGAAACAAGCGGCATTGGTGCAAGCGCAGTCCAATTTAACGGTGGAAATGGGGCAGGTTAAAAATGCAGAGAATAACTACAAGCTATCGGGCTTGCAGCTCAATGCGACGGCCAAGTCTTTAGCCCTGCGTGATCCGCAATTGGCCGCCAGCAAAGCCGCTTTAGACATCGCCAAAGCGGATCTTGCCAAAGCAAAATTAGATTTAGAACGCACACAATTACGCATGCCATTTGATGGTCATGTGATGAGTATGAATCTAACCCAAGGGTCATTTGTGGCTGGCGGTACTGAAGTGTTCGAGCTGGTGGATAGTTCAGAATTTTGGTTGCAAGTGAAAGTGCCGCAAAGCTTTGTAGCGGTACTGGATAAAAATCAAACGGTGCAAATCAAAAAGCCTCAACAGTGGGGCGATCAGTTTCGCCAAGGTGTGATCAAACATGTTTTACCGGCAGTGGATTCAGCCGACAGGCAAGTGCGTGTGCTAATTGCCATTAAAGCGCCATTATCCGAGACCCATAAAGGCACGCAGGTTCGCTATAACGATTATGTGGATGTGGTCTTGTTTGGGCGTGAATTTGAAAATGTGTACGAATTATCAAACGATGCCTTAAATGAAAACAATCAGCTATGGGTGGTGGATAACCGCAATACGCTTCAGCTAAGGGATGTCAGTGTTGTATACAAAGGACGCTATCATTTGTGGGCCAATGTGGATGCCCAAGCTGGGGATCAGATATTAGAAACCCGCTTACAGATTGTCTCGCAAGGTATGGCCGTGCGTGTAGCGGCACAAGTGAATCAAGCAGCGGATGAGGCTGGCTTATGAACCTTGATGCGTTAAAAAAAGGCCCTATCGCATGGATGGCGCGCCACGGTATTGCCCCCAATTTATTAATGTTGGCCCTATTAATTGGTGGCTTACTCACGTCGCTGTCCATTAAAAAAGAATTGTTGCCTGAGTTCACCGAAGATGTGGTCTCGGTGCGAGTAGTTTACCCAGGGGCTACGCCTTCAGAGATGGAACAGGGCGTGGTGTTACCCATTGAAAATGAGCTGTCTGAATTAAGTGGCATTGATGGTGTGAGTGCCAATATTCAAGAAGGCTACGCTAGTATTTTCCTAGAAATTGAGGCCGGTGAAAATGTCCAGCAGATGTACCAGGATGTGCTGCAATCGGTGAATCGAATTTCCACGTTTCCTGTGCAAATGGAACAACCCATCGTCAGTGTGGTGGCCAGAACCCACAATCTGATGGATATCGCGTTGCATGGTGATCTTGACCCATTTGCAATGAAACGTTTAGCGGAAAAAATAAAAGAAAAACTGCTCCTCTCGCCGAGCATCACCCAAGTGGAATTAAAAGGTGCACCTGCTGAAGAAATCCATGTGGAGATTGATAGTCAAACGCTAGAAAAATATCAACTGAGCCTTAATCAAGTTGCGCAAGTGATCTCGGCCAACGCCATTGAGCAAGGCGCTGGCACGGTGAAAACCGAAAGCGGCGATATTCTAGTGACTCTCAATGACCGTCAATACTGGGCCAATGACTTTGCTGCATTGCCATTAGTATCGGACGAGAACGGTGTGGTATTAACCCTAGGCGATGTGGCCAGTGTGAAAGAAGGGTTTGAAGAAAGTCCGAACATAGTCACATTGAACGGCGGTCAAAGCGTCAGCATTGCTGTCTATCGAGCGGGGGATCAAACGCCGCCTTCGGTTGCGGATTCTATTTATGGTATGTGGGATGAATTAGAAGCCATGCTGCCACCGGATATGCATCTCACCGTGATTAATGACCGCGCCCAATATTATAAAGATCGCTTAGGTTTGTTAATAAAAAATGCGGTGATTGGTTTGCTATTGGTGTTTATTTTGTTGGGCGTATTTTTAGAGTATCGCTTAGCATTCTGGGTGACCATGGGCATACCCACTTCGTTTTTAGGTGCCATGCTGTTTTTGCCGGCCTTTGATGTCTCCATCAATATGATTTCCATGTTTGCATTTATAATTTCCCTAGGGATTGTGGTGGATGATGCCATCATTGCTGGTGAGAATATTTATGAAAATCTTGATAAAGGCATGTCGCGGGTGGATGCCGCAATTTACGGTGCAAAAGAAGTATCCGTGCCATTAACCTATGCCATTTTAACGAACATTGTTGCCTTCATGCCTTTATTCTTTTTGCCCGGTGGCATGGGCAAAGCCATGATGGTGATACCGGCGGTGGTGGTGACGTGTTTTGCTATTTCTTGGGTGGAGGCTTTGTTTATCCTACCTGCACACATCTCTCATTTGAAAAAGAAACCCGATTCTAAAATTGGCCGAAAGCTCGATGATATTCAGTTAAAAGTGGATAGCTGGTTGCGTCGCACGATCCATACTCGTTATCGCCCTGTATTGGATAAAAGCTTGGCGAACCCAGGAATTACCTTGTCGTTGGCCATTGCCTTTTCCATGGTCATTTTTGCCTTCCCCATTAGTGGGCGCATGGGATTTTCATTTTTCCCTGTGCTAGAAGGGGAGTCGGCGGTATTAGAAATGGAAATGCCGCAAAACGCGTCCTTAGCGCAAATGGTCAGTGCCCGAGATCAGGCAGAACGTGCGTTAAAATCCATCATCACCCCCATTGAGGATGAACACGGTCCTTTCTTGTTAAGCACCACCTCGGAAATTTCCAGCACCTCTTTAGAAGTGAGTGCGAAATTAATTCCAGGGGATGACCGTCCATACTCAACTAACCAAGTGGTGGCCATGTGGCGTGAAGCACTTGGCGAGGTAGCCGGTGCTAAAAGCATTAGCTTTGATGCTGAACGAGGAGCCGGCCCGGTTAGTGGTCGCCCTTTCACCATGGAATTACGCGGTAGTGATACTGAAATATTGCAGCAAGCCAGTGATGAACTCAGCGCCATTTTAGAATCACTCAGTGGCGTAAAAGACGTGACCAATAGCTTTACCAGTGGCAAACCACAATGGGATATACAGTTAAACAACCAAGGTCGCAGTTTGGGTTTAACCGCCAGTGATGTGGCAAGCCAAGTGCGTGCGGCACTCTATGGTGCTCGTGCACTGCGCCAGCAGCGTGGTAAAAATGAAGTCACCGTATTGGTGCGCCTACCGGAAGAAGAGCGCCGTTATCAAACCGATATCGAACAACTCCCTATTGTGACCCCAAGCGGCGCAAGGGTGCCATTGATACAAGTGGCTTATTTAGAAAAAAGCACCGCTCCTACTTTAATTGAGCGTAAAGATAGTCAGCGTTTGGTGAGCGTAAGTGCCGCAGTTGAGCCGCGTTCGTTAATTCCTAATTTACAGGCCTCGTTGCAAGCGGATTATTTACCGCAATTTGAGCAAAAGTACCCCAGTTTGAAAATCGGTTATGGTGGCCGACAAGCGGATGAGCAGGAGAGTAAATCCAGTTTATTAAACGGATTATTTTTCACCTTAATGGGTATTTATATTTTATTAGCGATTCCGTTTAGAAGTTATAAACAGCCCATCTTGATTATGCTGGTGATTCCGTTTGGCATTGTCGGCTCACTGGCAGGGCTATTAATACTGGGATATGGCCTGTCGATTATTGCCATCATGGGCATGCTGGCGTTGTGCGGGGTGGTGGTGAACGACAGCTTGATTCTGGTGGACTATGCGAACCAATTAAAGCGCGAAGGCAGTACCGCTAAGCAGGCCATTATGGATGCTGCGGAGCGCCGCTTCCGTCCTATCCTATTAACCACGCTTACCACTTTTGGTGGTTTGGCCCCCATGGTGTTCGAAACGTCTCGTCAGGCGAAATTCATTACGCCCATGGCAGTGTCATTGGGCTTTGGGATTTTATTCACTACCTTTGTTTGCTTGCTGTTATTACCCACCTTGTATGTGATGCTAGAGGGTCGAGGCGATAACAAAACACAATCGTCTTAACATTGTGAGTCATAAACAAGCCGGTCTTGACCGGCTTTGGTGTGACTTGATTAAGTAATGTGGCTGGCGCTGGTTTTGTAAGGGGATTATTGCTACATTTTGACACTTCGAATTTAGGCATGTATCGATCCCTTATGAAAACACCGTTTCACCTTGTCATATTAGGCGCTGAGAATGCTGTCGGTCGAGCCGTCACCGAGCAAGCGCAAGCAAAAGAGATTTCCCTGCATGCTATCCATACATCGGATTGGGATCTCAACGATGTGGTTAAGGTGCAAACCCGTCTCGCCGATCTAGCTCCTCAGTTCTTGATTAACTGCATTGCGCCAGGTGTTGACGGCACCTCTGTGCACATGGCCAGTGTCTTGAGTCAGTGCTGTGCGTCGTTAAAAATTGCCTTGGTTCAAGTATCCAGTAATGACGTGTTTGCTTATCAAGATGGCGAAATATTCAGCGAAAGTGATGAGCCTTTGCCTAAAACAGAATCTGGCCAGCAAGTGCTGTCGGTTGAAACCGCTATTCGCAGCTCCCTAGAGCGACATTTACTGGTGCGTATTGGCTGGATGTTTAGCTCCCAAGGCCACGACGAAGTCAGTAAGTTGCTTGAGCTGGCACAGAATAATCAGCAGTTGTATCTATCGGATACTAAGTTCTTATGTCCAACATCGGCTTGCGATATCGCCTCTGTATTATTGGCCATGGTGAACCAGTGTCGTTATGCAGATTTATGGGGCACTTACCACTACTGCAGCGCCGAACCCACCACCTTATTTAAGTTTGCCGAAGTGGTGGTGGCAGAAGCCCGTCAATACGAAGATTTAGACCTGCAAGATATCGTGGCGGATGCCAGTAATGAGATGAACAGTCTATTTGCTGAATCCACTCCAAAACTGGCCACCAAAAAGCTGCTTTATACCTTTGGTATCAAGCCTAAGCCTTGGCGTCAGGCTTTATCTCGAATCCTTAAAAAGCGTTACGCTAAAAAATAATCCCATTCACGCTCTCGATACGTGTCATCGAATAAATAGCCCCAACCGATCATTAGCCTCGTTATACTGATATTCATCAGCTTAAGGAGGTTAGTATGGGTTTATTAATTGATGGTCAGTGGCACGACAAGTGGTATGACACAAAATCAGAAGGGGGCCGCTTTAAGCGCCAAGACAGCGCCTTTCGACATGACATCAGTGCTCAGGGCCCGTTTAAACCTGAATCTGGGCGTTACCATCTGTATATATCAAACGCCTGCCCTTGGGCTCACCGCACGCTTATTTTTAGACATCTTAAAGGGTTAACCGATCACATTAGCGTATCGGTTGTGCATCCGCATATGTTGGATAATGGTTGGGAGTTCCGTGATGCCAGTGCAGATGACGGCGAGTTTGTTGATCACCTATACGGATACGAGTTTGCTCATCAGCTTTATACAAAAGCGAAAGCACACTACAGCGGTCGTGTGACCGTCCCCATTCTCTGGGACAAACACACACAAACCATTGTGAATAATGAATCCAGTGAAATTATTCGTATTTTTAATTCGGCCTTTAATGAGCTGACGGGGAATACCTTAGATTTTTATCCACAAGCGTTGCGCAGTCAGATAGATGAAATCAACGATCGTGTGTACCACAGTATTAATAATGGCGTGTATAAAAGCGGTTTTGCTACCACCCAAGAGGCCTATGAAGAAGCTTTTAATGCGTTATTTGATGCACTGGATTGGGTTGAAGCCATATTGGCTAAACAGGCTTATTTAGCCGCAGATCAACTGACCGAAGCAGACTGGCGATTATTTACCACATTAGTGCGATTTGACTCTGTTTATGTGGGGCATTTTAAAACTAACAAGCAGCGCATCGTGGATTACCCAAACATGTGGGCTTATGTTCGCAAGCTGTATCAGATGCCGGGTATTGCTGACACAGTGAAGTTAGAACAAATTAAGCAGCATTATTACTTCAGCCATACCATGATTAACCCTACTCAGGTGGTGCCGGTCGGCCCTGAAATTGATTTTATGGCGAAAGTCGATCGTTAATTAAGGCATTACCATCACCTTGATCAGTCAGAACATGATCAGGGTGATGTAAATGAAAATTAGTTCCGGTTTTTTTACATGATTTTTTCTTCAATTCAATCTAACTTCCGTTCGCCCCCTACCACAGCTTGAACGCTTCTGGCACAATCTGGCCTCAAGTTTTAGGCTGACATGATTATGAAACGGATTCTTCGCTGTTATTTTATAGGATTTATTTCTATTTTCTCGCTGAGCGCAATGGCTGAGCAAGACATGTTGAGCATGTCATTAAGTGAATTTAATTTACCTGAATTCGATGAGTACTCTGTTCCGGTTGTATTGACCGCCACGCGATTGCAACAACATCAAGCCGATGTGCCTGCCAGCGTTACCATTTTAGATGAACATTTTATTAAGCAAGTGGGTGCGCAAAATTTAGCGGATCTATTGCGTTATGTGCCTGGCATGATGGTTGGGCCAGATAACAATAATAATGCGGATGCTGTGCATTATCACGGCGGTCCCGCTGCCTTTCCTAAAAATTTACAAGTATTGGTTAATGGCCGTTCCATGTACCGAGCAGGGGTCGCCACGGTTAGCTGGTACGAAATGCCCGTCGCTCTTGAAGATATTAAACGCATCGAAGTGGTGCGTGGCCCCAACTCGGCCAGTTATGGGGCCAATGCTTTTCAAGCCGTGATTAATATTTTAACTAAGCACCCAGCCGATACCTATGGTAGTTCGGTGTCCTTGCAGGCGGGTAATAACGGTGAAGAGAATATTTATCTGAAGCAAGGCGGGCGACTAGGCAGCAGTGATTATCGTCTCTCATTTACGCAAAAGCGCTCCGATCAATTTGAAGCGGATAATGATGGTCGCCAGTCTCGATTTATGGATTTCGAGCATTATTACCAAGACTCCAGCCTAGGGGAGTTTGAAACTTCGGTGGTGGTATTGGATGCCAAAAAAGAAGTAGGCGATGGTTTTGCTTTTCAAGTGAACAAAAATGAAATATCGGAACAGCGTATTGAGATCGGAACGCGTTGGACAAAAGATTTAAGCAGCAAGCACCAGATTCAAGTGAATGCCTATACAACGCAATTTAAGCAAAAACAAAAATCCATAGTTGAAGATATACCGGTAGCGGCACTTGATGATGATCTGCGTGATTTATTTTCTCAGAATACGGCCCTTGCTTTCGGTGAAGAGCAATCGAGAAAGGATTTTTATAAAAAAGTGGATGAAGCTGTCAAAAAGAAAGATCCGACGATTTTTCTGCATTATTATGTTGGTTTGTCAGCTCAGCAAAAAAGTGAGATCGGATTTAATAATATATTTTTAGTCAGTAAGGCTTATGAGCAAGATGCTTTAGTTGATCAGTATCTTGCTGCTTATGACAGTATTACAGGGTTTTCAGCAGATGAAACTAATGTGATTTCTGCTATTCGTAACCGTTATGATACGAGTTCTCAGGGCATTAATGCCTACACTGGAGTCAACGGCGTTATCAACTCGGATTTAGATGAATATCGCTACGATATTGAAATTCAAGATACTTATGTTTACTCACCCACATTGACGTTTGTCAGTGGTGCTAGCTTTCGTCGTGATGAAGTACGCTCAGACACCTACTTTGATGGTTACCTAAAAAACGATACTAACCGTCTGTTTGCCAGTGCCACTTGGCAGGCCACACAAAAAGCCAACTTGCATTTAGGTGTCATGGCGGAGCAAGAAAGCGATGCAGACTTGGTATTTGCTCCGCGTGCCGCGTTAAACTACAAGCTCACCCCCAGTCAATCTTTACGCATGGTGTACAGCGAATCCGTGCGCAGTCCTGATTTATTTGAACAAGATGCCTATTGGCAATTAAACGTTGAAAATGCACAAGCGAGTGTGCCGTTAAATGGCACAACCTATTTTCAAACTCAGCAGGGTCCTAGTAATTTAGATCATCAGTATATTCGTTCATATGAGGTGGGTTATTACGGTCGCTTTAACCGGCTTAATAGTGAATTGGATATTCGAGTATTTGAAGAAAGGCTCAGTGATGTGTATTACCAGTCTCTTACTTTAGATGACATTGAAACCATTAATGATATTTGTATGAGGTTTCAGGGGGTTGAGTGGCAATACAGCGTTTCCCCGTGGTCCGATGCACAGTTACGTTGGGTGGGAGCCTATGTGGACGCCAATTCGAATCTTGAAGGTGATGAGGCCTCACGTGAGCAAGTTTTACTGCGGATATATGCAAAAAATACGCACACCATCTCTTGGTTACAAAACTGGAATGAAAACACGTCGAGCAGTGTGAGTTATATTCTTGCTAATGAATACGACGACTTAAATCTAGAGAGAGATGACCGCAGTTTAATAGAGCGTGTTGATGTTAAGGTCATCCACAGTATTGGTTTACCAAGCAGTAACGTAGAATTAAGTGCCAATGTTCAACACGATATATCATCGGATCCGTATATTTGGGGCGATAATGTTTATGAACGCGACACTCGATTGCAACTGGCCGCTCGGTTTAATTTTTAAAAAAAAGCCTGCATGATTGCAGGCTTTTTTGTTTTCGCAGCTTAAACTAAGCTTCGCGATAAATTCCCATGATTTTTTCACTGATAATGTTCTTAATGCCTTGGCGCTCTAAGCCCGATAAATCGGTTAACGTATTTAAGCGTAAGCGATGTAAGTGCAAGCAAGGCATGTTCGAATCAAATTCACGCAAGTCACCTTTTTTCAGTACGGGCAAAAATGGGTCATTGCCCTGAAAGCGCTTAAGAATTTGACGCAATCCCTCTTTAAACGGGATGGGAATCGAACGTACGTTTTTGCCTTTCTGAGTGATGACAATATACAAGCCTGAGCGATTAATGGTTTCGCCCGGAATAATGTGCAAGCCTGTGGCTTGCACCGCTTCTGCTGGAATGTGATTAAACGTGTCATGGAATGCATAAGGGTCAGGCAGAACCACCATGTTACGATCTTGATCTTCTGGAAAAAAGATATTGTAGTTGCTGTACAGTTGATTAACCGTAGGCGAAAAAATACACAGCTTGTTTTCAAAGCGTTTAACAAAGTCTGTAGCTCGCTGCTGCTGGGATATATGCTCTAAGCCCCAAACGAGATCAGAATTGTTCATATCGTTATGTACTGCATGACCCATAAAAACCTCCAGGACACGCCCTGTGCGTGTTAATCCATGCACAGAGTCTTACGCAGGGTTTGCGTGGTTACCATGTAGCTTTGGTGTCGAATCGTTTACGGATACAGCTTATTTGTAATGGAACGGTAATGCGGTGATGTGAATCACGGCCAAACTGAGAGCCAGTCGTGATTTTGTTGAAAAAATGATCAGTGTAGGCGATTTTTATGGTGTTAAGTTCTATCAGGTATAACAGATAGACCGCAGAGTTTTGTTACTAAGCTGCTGAGCAAGCGCCATGGGTCATCTTGTAAGATATTTTTGCTGGCTAGGTCGATCTGCTTACATATGGTTAAGCTTTGTTGCACGCTGGTTACATTCAGTCGACTGGCTGCGCCTTTGATCTGGCTTTGTTTCTTCGGCCAAAACACTTTCAGCTGCTGAAGGGCTTTATCATCAGGGGTGCCGGCTTGAGTCAACTGCATAAAAGATAATAACTGGCGGATGTCATTGGTCATGATGGCCAGCGGCTGAAGGGCATGAATACCCTCCCCTTGTAAGGTGCTGAGTATGTGGAGGCTGCGTGCTGTGTCGCCTTTAAACGCAGACTCAGACAAGGCAAAGACGTCATAGCGACTGGCATCGCCAACCGCTTGCTCAATATGTTCAGCACTGATTTGCTCTAACCCCAATAGTTTGAGCTTTTCGATTTCTTGAGCGCCAGCAAGTAAATTACCGTCCGTGCGATCGGCCAATAATGCCAATGCATCTCGATCGGCCTTCATGCCAAACACACGCATTCGATTGGCTAACCAGCCTGGTAATTGATTCCGTTCAATGGGCCAGTGTTGGATGAACGCCCCTAACTGGTCGAGGGTTTTAAACCATTTACTATTGGTGGCGGCTTTATCGATTTTGGGTAATTGTAATAGAACAATATTATCGGGGTTCGGGTTAGCAAAGAGCTCCATTAAAGCCTTGCTGCCTTGGTCGCCGGGTTTGCCGCTGACAATGCGTATTTCCATTAATTTTCGGGAAGAGAATAACGACAGGGCATTGGCTGCTTCTAAGAGCTCGCCCCATTTGAAATTAGCTTCAACATGATGAACTTCGCGTTCATCAAAACCTTGGGCTTTTGCAGCAGCCCGAATCTGGTCGCAGATTTCTTGCTCTAATAACGGTTCATCACCACTGACAATATAAAGTGGCTTTAACTCTTTTTGTAAATGCTGGGCAAGCTGTTCTGGTTTTAAACGCAAAATTAATCAGCCTGTCTAGAGGGAAGTTTGATGGCTTTTAAACGCAACAACACGTTATACGCATTGTTTTGTTTCATCTCACGTCGCAGGTTTGCTTCTTCTTGCGCCTTGCCGATTTCCGCGCTGGCATCGTATTGCAGTGTGCGATAACTGGTGATGGCTTGTGCTTCACTGACTGAATCACCCTGGGTATCGAGCAATTCAAACGTTAAATTTTGACTAAGCTCATATTCGCTGGCTTTGGCATTAGATGTCACGGTTAATACTCGGCGATCACCGGTTTCACTGAGGATTTTAAGGGTATAAGGTGCATCGGCTGATAATGTGACGCCATTACTGAGTAAAGATTGACGTAGTACATTTTGCGTGAGTACATCAGAATTTTGAGCATCCAGATGTAAGATGCGCAGCCCCACAGGCAGATCCACTTGACCACGCAAGTGAAAGCCACAGGCCGAAAGAAAAACGAACAGGGAAGCTAAAAATGTGATTTTTAATTTTTGCATAGTTCTTCTTTTTAATTGAATGCTTAACAGGTTGTCAGGGGGAAACTGAGTGTCCGTTACCCCTGACGATGTATCTTGCTCGAGGCGCGCAGATATCATTCCTACAGGCCTCGAACCACAGCCTTAGTTGGCTACGATGTTAACCAGCTTACCCGGTACGTAAATTTCTTTGCGGATGGTATTCCCGTCTAAGAATTTTTGTACATTGGCATCGGCTTTCGCCGCGGCAATGGCGCCATCTTTGTCGATGTTGGCGGCCACTTCAAGCTTGCAACGTACTTTACCGTTTACTTGTACCACGATGGTGATGCTGTCACGCACCAGCGCAGCTTCATCCACTTGCGGCCAAGGGGCATCAAGTACAAGGTCATCGTTGCCCAGCTCTTTCCATAACTCATGGCTCATGTGCGGAGCGATTGGCGCCAGCATTTTCACCATGGCCACTAAACCTTCTTTTAGTACCGCACGGTTTTGCGCATCGGCTTTATCCAGTTTAACCAGGGTATTGGTTAACTCCATCACCGCAGCAATTGCCGTGTTAAAGGCATTACGACGGGCAATGTCGTCGCTGACTTTTTGAATGGTTTCATGCACTTTACGACGGGCGGCTTTTTGTTCGTCATTGAGAGCATCGACATTCAACGCTGCAATGTCGCCGCCATTAATTAACTCAGCGGCTAAACGCCATACACGTTGCAAGAATTTCTGTGCACCTTGTACACCGGCATTGGACCACTCAAGGGATTGCTCTGGTGGCGCGGCAAACATGGTGTATAGACGCACAACATCCGCGCCGTAAATATCGATGGCTTCTTGTGGGTCCACGCCGTTGTTTTTCGACTTGGACATTTTAATCATGCCTTCGTGCTTAAGCTCTTTGCCTTCAAAACTGGCTTTGGCTAAGCGGCCCTTATCGTCACGTTCTGCTTCTACGTCACTTGGGTTAACCCACTCTTTGCTGCCATTTTCGTTGGTGTAGCTGAACGCGTCTGCCAACACCATGCCTTGGCACAGTAGGCTCTTGAACGGCTCATCGCCTTTCACAAGACCTGTGTCACGTAACAGTTTGTGGAAGAAGCGCGCGTACAGTAAGTGCAAAATCGCGTGCTCAATACCACCTATGTATTGATCCACCGGTAGCCAATAGTTGGCTTCTTCTGGGTTGACCATGTGCATGTCATCGGTTGGTGAGCAGTAGCGCGCGTAAT
>Ga0115005_10002162_pt1 | contig 15718 bp, 13 predicted proteins | sample ArcOceMetagenome_FD_87163 | JGI IMG/M metagenome (GOLD analysis project Ga0115005, IMG submission 87163) | Marine eukaryotic phytoplankton communities from Arctic Ocean - Arctic Ocean - Greenland ARC118M Metagenome | ecosystem: Environmental > Aquatic > Marine > Oceanic | place: Arctic Ocean... | reverse complement strand
ATGGGCAATATGGAATAGCGTCGTTTATTAGCAGGGCACAGCAATTTTGTGACACCTATGGCGAACGTTTTACGCCTCCACAATTACTTATTGATAAAGCGCAATTAGGAGAAGACTTATGATATTACGTCAGGTTTTCGATACCGAGCATGAACAGTTTCGGGACATGGTCAGAAAGTTTTTGAAAACCGAAGCTATGCCTTTTCATGAAGAATGGGAAGAGCAAGGTCAAGTCAGTCGTGAAGTGTGGTCAAAGGCCGGTCAACAAGGCATGTTGTGTCCTACTATACCCGAGCAATATGGTGGCGTTGGGGCTGACTTTCGTTACAACGCTATTGTTACTGAAGAAGTTGCTCGATTTGGCTTAACCGGGATTGGCTGGAGTTTACATTCGGATATTGCGGTGCCTTACTTAGAAAAATACGGTACCGAGCAGCAAAAAAACACATACCTACCACGCTGCATTAGTGGCGAAATTATTACTGCCATCGCGATGACCGAGCCTGGAACAGGTTCAGATCTACAAGCGGTCAAAACCCATGCGGTATTAGATGGCGATGATTATGTCATCAATGGTGCTAAGACGTTTATTACCAACGGGCAACTCGCTGATTTGGTGATTGTCGTCGCTAAAACGGATCCGTCTGCTGGTGCTAAAGGTACCAGCCTGTTTATTGTGGAAGCGGGTACTCCCGGATTTGAGAAGGGCAAAAAACTCAAAAAAATTGGTATGAAAGCCCAAGATACATCAGAGATGTTCTTTGACAGTGTAAGAGTACCTCGAGAGAACTTACTAGGCCAAGAAGGCATGGGATTTAAGTATCTAATGCAGGAATTAGCGCAAGAACGTTTGTCGGTAGCGCTGGGTGCGGTTGCTAATGCAGAGGGTATTTTACAGCATACGATTGACTACGTGAAAGACAGAAAAGCCTTTGGTAGCAGTATTGCTAGTTTTCAAAATACTCAGTTTAAACTGGCTGAAGTTGACGCTGAATTGACTATGCTCAGGGTATTTATCGATAAATGCCTTGAACTGCATATTGCTGGGCAACTGGATGCAGCTACTGCGGCTAAAGCGAAATTACTTTCGACTGAAATTCAATGCCGCTCAATAGATGAGTGCCTGCAACTTTTCGGTGGCTACGGTTACATGTGGGAATACCCGGTTGCACGGGCGTATGCCGATGCTAGGGTTCAGAAAATTTATGCAGGCACCAGCGAAATTATGAAGCTCATTATTGCCCGTGCTTTGATGGAGCAATAAGTAATGGGACCGTTATCACAATTAAAAGTGTTGGATTTCAGCACACTATTGCCTGGCCCTTATGCCACTATGATTTTAGCGGATATGGGGGCTGATGTAATACACGTAGAGTCACCCACACGAGCGGATTTACTGCGGGTGACGCCGCCGATGTTTGATGCGCGTTCTTATGCGCATCTTACCATTAATCGGAATAAACGTTCGCTAGCGCTAAATTTAAAGTCTGCAACGGCCCGTGAAATCATTCATCAATTGCTACAAAGCCATGATGTGGTAATTGAGCAGTTTCGCCCTGGGGTGATGGCTAGGTTAGGCCTTGACTACGAGTCGCTAAAAGCCATTAATCCGCAGCTGATTTATTGCTCTATTACAGGGTATGGTCAAACCGGTCCCTTAAAGGATAAAGCGGGTCACGACATTAACTATATGGCGTTATCTGGGTTGGCAAGTTACAGCGGTTCGGCCAACACTGGTCCAGTCTTGAGCGGCACACAAATTGCCGATTTGGCTGGCGGTTCCCATCATGCTGTTATGGCAATTTTGGCAGCGGTGATAAAACGTCAACAAGATGGCCAGGGCAGTTATATTGATATCAGTATGCTGGATTGTGCATTCGCGATGAATGGTATGTCTGGTGCCGCTGCTTTGGCGACAGGTCAGGACCCGAAGTTGGGTGAAGAAATCCTCAACGGTGGCATATTCTACGATTATTATGCAACGTCTGATGCACAACATTTATCTGTAGGTGGACTGGAGCCGAAATTTGCTCAGACCTTTTTTACCTTACTTGGGTACCCTCAATGGCTGACACGATGTATGGCACCTGCTGGCAAACAAGGCTCGTTAAAACAAGACTTGGCAGCGTTGTTTGCCACTCATCCGCTGCAGCATTGGCTTGATCTGTTTGCTGCTTCAGATGTGTGTGTTGAACCCGTGCTATCAGTTCAAGCAGCAGCCCAACATCCTCAACTTAAAAGTCGTAATATGGTCAGCCAGGCCATTACCGAGGATGGCCTGGTTATCCCACAAATTTGCTCGCCATTGTATACCGCCAATAGTTTCCCTAAGCCCAAAGTGGGTAGGCTACTGGGGCAGGACAGCATCGATATTTTGAAACAGGCTGGTGTTGACGATAGTCAAATAAATACGTTGTTGGCTGCGGGTGATGTTGTTCAACAAGGTGACTAAAAGTGATACCGATATTTGAACTTGCATTTTCCGTAGATAACTAAACAGAAACAGAAACAGAATAGTCATTTATGTCACGACTACTTTGTCCAACTAAATACCTTTAGTAAGCCAATTGATTGAGTCTTAAATGTGCACCGACTTGAACGGCTTGAGGTTGAACGTTCCAATCAGTTTTGCTTCTTGATTGCAGCCCAAGTAGTGCCTGTCTCTGACTCGTTAGTCCGATAGTAATGTTTATCCTTGTCCTTCTCTTATTCTAAATTGATTCACATCAACTTTGTTTATAAAGATACACATAGACTGATACTAGTTAATAGTGAATCAAGGCTGATGTCTTCAAATGTCTTCAAAATTGAATAGCAGGAGTTGAAGTGTCGCTTCATCATCGTACCTATACCCGAATACCCTTAGCTCTAGATGTTCACCTTAATTTTAAGGGGGCAAGCTTAGGGCATGCTCTCACACGAAATATTAATCCTTTTGGCGCTTTTATAGAATTACCTGGACCTGAGCTGCTAACTAATGATTTCATTAAAATCTATTTTACCCCCAAGGATGAAGACCACGCTTGTATAGAACAAAAAGGTATGGTGATACATTGCAACAAAGAAGGTGTAGGTATCATATTTGCTTCTGACACTGCAGAATTTCGTACCATGTTGGACCAGGAAATGAAGCAAGCAGATATCACCGCAATGAGTATTAGACTCGGGGATTTAGCCCGCTAAACTATTAAAGTCGAGTACTTATCTTGTCTGAATATGTATTTACATGTGCATGCAATGGTATCAATGAATACACTGATTACATTAAAAGTGCCTTATGCAAAAACCAATCAGGAGTTTTTCTACTAAGCAGTCTCAGTAAAAGCTAACGGAATCTGAACGTTTTTTTGCTTAGACCATAATTAATGCACTTTTTCTTGGTGTTTGCATACTAAGTGACGCGGATGACATATTGATGGTTAATCAGGCAAGCAAGATTTTGCAACGTAAATTGTGCTTCATCTATGTTCATTAATTATTTTATTGGTAATTATTATTTACAGATTTGCAGCCATCTAAAGGCTCTAACACTTATTATGCTAAACCTATAATAGAATGTGGGGTGTGTATCATTCAAGACGAGCTTGATAAGTTGCAGTTTGCAATGCCTCTGGCATAGTCCTACCCAAAAAAAACTATTTCAATATGTGTGTTACAGATTTTAAAAATGATGACGAATATCTAATGCTATCTCATGAATGTATAACGAATTTTAAACTAGCAGCAGAAAATGTTAGTCAACCAGCCAAACTGTTCAGTCATGCTCATGAGGATATTATGATGACTAAACCAGCTGGCATCATAATTAATAGCAATGAATTTTTTACCCATGTCACAGGTATAGTTGAGAAAAATCGTTCGCTCAAAATTTGCGGTTTTTAGTCCAATGGATTGGCCTTTCAAATGCCCAGTGATTGTAGAATGTCCATAAAGCAGTGAACAAGGAAAAATCATTAGGAATGGGTGGTAACTTAGCCCAAGTTTATGGGATAGCTAAGCCTATGCCTGCCAGTGATTTCTCAGTTTGGATAAAACCGCAAGCCAGATACCTATTGGTCATTCCTGTGGCCCAGAAGTGTTTACGTATCACAATTAAATATCTACCCGCAAAAGAAGCAGACAACACAACGATAAAAAGTGAAGAGTTTAACTTTTTTGCTATGTGTCACTTATTACTATTTCAAAGAATTTTCTTACATTGTTCACCCTTGAAGAAACTTGCTATCTAATATTTTTCATTTGTTTTTAAACCTTAAGATTACTTTAAGACTTCACGTTTAATATTTCATCATAAACTAACAAAAGGTCTTAATGATGCAAGCAATGATGCAAGCAGTAGGAACAACATTAATCAGTAACTACAAAGTAGCTGTGCCTTTTACTGGACAACGTTCCAACAACAAGTCACTTATTCGTCAATTGACACCTTTAACTCATTCAACTCATTCAATTCATTCAAAGTATGGGTTTTCCCTCGATGTTTATCAAAAAAATGATGATGGTCGTTTAGCCGCAGAGCAGTTTATCAAAGCAGGCTTTGCATCGGCTTATGGTGCAGATATTGATATTAGTATGCCTTATGTATTAGCCATTAATAATGGCAAATTCAAAGCGGCTTTGGGGATAAGATCAGCAATAGAAAACTTATTTATTGAACAGTATCTAACCCAACCTATTGAGCATTACGTTTCGCAACACCAAGCAACAGTCGCTCGTGAGCTTATTGCTGAGATTGGCCATCTTTATAGCAATTCAAACAAGTTTACTATTCCATTGTTTCTTACCACTGCAGTTTCATTGTTTTGTAACGGCTATGAGCATATGGCATTTGCTGGTACAGAGCATGTCGTTAAATTAATAGGCAAAGCAGGTATTGAGTGTCACCACATCGCCCTAGCGGATAAAAATAAATTACTAGGGACATCACAAAAATGGGGCTCTTACTACGAAAAAAATCCTCAAGTTGTCTTCGTTTCTCTCGCTTGCGTAATGAAACTAGTGAATACGTCAACACACTTTAAGCAGATGTTTGAACAACTCGCACCCAAAATTGCACTCACTACTAGTAAGCTTAAAAGGTCATGAAAATGAGTGAATTGATACAACAACTTTCAAATATCCCTCAAGGGTTGGAACATCAAGTTGCCATTGAAACCTCGGATGCCGGTATTACATATGCTGACTTAGCAGCGCGAGTAAAAACATTATCGTTATGGTTGCAAGTGCAAAAGTTCGACTCAGTAGCTTTGCATGCAGACAATTCCATTGATTGGATCGTTGTTGATTTGGCATGCCAAATGGCACAGCTTATTTTTACGCCTATTCCATTATTTTTCACTCAAATCCAATATGACCAATTACTCTTGTCGGTTAAGCCAAACATTCTTTTCAGCCAACAAGAAATCAAATTTGGTGAGTCTTGTGAATGTCAACAGGTAGCGCTTAGTACATACAAATTGGTGCAAAATACTAAGTTGAAGGCGCCCAATGGCACAGCCAAAATCACTTATACATCAGGCTCCACTGGCACACCCAAAGGGGTCTGTTTAAGCATCAAAAATCAAATGGCAGTGGCTAATGCACTGGTCGCCAGTATTGGTTTGCAGAATCCCCGACATTTGTGTTTGTTACCCTTGCCAACCTTACTTGAAAATATCGCTGGCGTGTATTGCCCAATGCTAGCTTCTGGCACGGTTGTAATAGCTAATGATGCAGATCGTGGGTTTGAAGGTAGCCGATTAGTTGACCCCCATGCGCTGTTAAGTTGCATCAGTAAAACTCAGCCAAATAGTTTAATTTTGGTACCTGAGTTACTTCAGGTACTGGTAATGGCAACCAAGAATAACTGGCAACCACCATCGTCACTTAAATTTATTGCTGTGGGTGGTAGCCGAGTGTCAGCTTCAATGTTGGCAGACGCCAGAAGTATAGGTTTACCTGTTTATCAAGGTTATGGATTATCAGAATGCAGTTCTGTTGTCTCTATTAATACGCCCCATAACGATGACGTATTAAGTGCAGGGACAGTATTGGAGCACTTAAAAGCAGAAGTCATTAATGACGAGTTAGTCATAACCGGTAATGCCTTTTTAGGATACTTGGAAGACGCTAACTCTTGGTACAAAACCCAGGTCTTTACTGGGGATATCGCAGATATCAAAAATAACAAGATTTACATTCAAGGTCGTATCAAAAACACCATCATCAATTCTTTTGGTCGGAATATTTCTCCTGAATGGATTGAATCTGAATTACAGGCGACAGGCTTATTTTTGCAGTCTGTGGTGTTGGGTGATGCTCGACCTTTTTGTATAGCAGTTTTAATACCCATATCAGAGCAAATTATCAAATCTGTTATTAATGACGCTATCAATAAAATAAATAGCCACTTACCCGATTATGCACAAATTAAGGACAATATAATCCTGACTCAAACCATGGGATGTGAAGATGGGTTGTATACCGCCAATATGCGTCCGAGACGTGAACAAATTAATCAATATTACCAAGCAAAAATTACTGCGATTTACGCTAATCACGGCAAACTTGTGATGGTAAAAAAAGGAAAAAACACAATGAGCTTATATCAAAGGCTTTTAAACGAAACGACCACTGAGCGGGATTACTTGTTGTCGTCTCCCATTATTAATCGCTGCTTATCTGGGGATATTGAAACTGCTGACTATGTGGCATTTTTAAGTCAAGCTTATCATCACGTTAAACATACAGTGGGGTTGTTAATGTTGGTGGGCAGTCGTTTACCTGAAAGCAAAGAATGGTTGCGTGAAGCAGTTGCTGAATATATTGAAGAAGAATTAGGCCATCAAGAATGGATACTAAACGACATTGCAAGCTGTGGTTACGACAAAGAAGAGGTGCGTGCAACCCAGCCTTCAATGGCCACAGAGTTGATGGTCGCATATGCCTATGACATGGTGAATAGAGTTAACCCTCTTGGCTTTTTTGGGATGGTACACGTATTGGAAGGCACAAGTATTGCGATGGCCGATAACGCAGCTAGCAATATTAAAGAGGCTTTAGGTTTACCTAAAAAAGCGTTTAGCTATTTGGTTTCTCACGGCTCATTAGATATCGAACATGTAAAGTTTTTTAAAACCTTAATGGACAAAATCGATTGTCCAAAAGAGCAAGCACTGATCATTCAAAGTGCCAAACGTTTTTACGTGTTATACGGCAACATCTTCAGAAGCCTAGAAGTGTCTGCTAGCAAAATGGAGGCAGCATAACCTTGCAACATGCAAATAATATTAAGACTTGCTTAGTCACTGGTGCATCAGGTGGCATAGGCGGAGCCATTGCCAAGGTCCTTTGTGAAAACGGCTACCATGTTTTTATCCAAGGGCGTAACCAAGAAAAACTTGAACAGCTTAAACTTTCAATGACCGAAAATTGTGAAATTTTGGTTGGTGATTTAAACAAATCAGAAGATCGTGCGCAAATTCTTGCTCTGGCTTTTGCCAATAAACCTATCGATTTATTAGTTAATGCTGCAGGTTTATCTAGTTTTGTTGCATTTGAAGCGTCTAAGCCAGAATTAATCAACAATTTGATGCAGACCAACTTGATAACCCCCATGTTGTTTACTCAGGAGTTTTTGCTCAAGTTTAAGTCGATCACAATGCATCACTCTGACCAAGCCCCGCTCAACGTTATTCAGGTAGGTTCGGCCTTTGGTTATATTGGTTACCCTGGATTTAGTAGCTATTGTGCTTCCAAGTTCGGTTTGCGTGGATTTACTGAGGCTCTTGCTCGTGAATATGCTGATACCAGTATTCGTTTTGGATATTTTGCACCCCGTGCAACCCATACCAATATAAACCCTGCCAATGTTGACGACATGAATATAGCCCTTGGCAATGCAGTAGATAGTATTGCCAGCGTAGCTAAAGCCTTTATGATTTTTCTAAACAGTAAAAAACGAGAGCAAGTAGTCGGTTGGCCAGAAAAGCTTTTTGCTCGAATAAACGGATTTATTCCCAAATTAGTCGACAACGCCATTCAGTCTAAACTTTTCATTATTAAGCGTTATTTAAAACAGTCATCACAACCATGATTATTTATTTTACTTTAAAGAGGATATTCCTATGACATTTACTAAAACATTGACCAAATTTGGGATAGTAGCTTTATTAACTACATCTTCGTTAGCTGCAATATCTTTTTCTAGCTTTGCGGCAGAAAATTTTAATATGCAGCTACTCAACCTTCAACAACACTGGGTACAAGTAAATTATCAACTTATTGATGATGCTCAAGAAGATGGATTTGAAAACCTTGTTAAACGAGCCCAAGCTTTAGTGGCAGCGAATCCCGAAAATGCGAACGGACTAGTCTGGCTGGGTATTATAGAGTCTAGCTATGCTGGGGCGAAAGGAGGCATAGGTGCTTTATCTTTAGCTAAAAAGGCGAGAAAAGCCCTTGAAGAATCGATGAAAATTGACGACTCAGCGCTTAATGGTTCGGCTTATACCAGTCTAGGCACGCTTTATCATAAAGTACCTGGTTGGCCACTTGGTTTCGGTGATGACGATACTGCCAAAGAAATGCTAGAAAAAGCGATGTTAATCAATCCAAATGGTATTGATTCAAACTACTTTTATGGTGAGTTTTTATTTGACGAAAAAGAATATACAAAAGCAAAGAAACACTTAATGTTGGCCCTTCAAGCACCTTCGCGGCAAGAAAGACCTCTAGCAGATGAATTTAGGCGTGAGGAGATTAATCAATTAATGGTCAAAGTTGACAAAAAGATCAACAGAAATTAATACTGCCAATTGTTGCTTGTAAGGCTCCCTACAAGCAACAATTGGCAACGAGCGCCTCATTAAATTTCACAACAAAAAAGTGATGGGTTTGGAATGAACATCCATGATGTTTTTATACATTGCCGCCCAGATATCATTGTCCTTCCAATACACTGATCTTAATTTCTTTGTTAATAAACTTTCTATTGTTGAGACAAACGATAAATGAGTATGGCCGTTTTCTGTATGTTTTTGACGAAACTCGACATATCCGCCACTTCATCTTTAGTGTGGCCACCACTGCCCATTAAGCCCAAACCATCGAGAGACATATCCACATGAGATGCGGCGAAAGAAATATCGGCCGCCCCTGCGTTACGAGGATTGACTGCCACAATTAATTCGTAACCCAAATCCTCACTCACTTGGCTATACAATGCCAGTAAATCCAAATTCCCAGGGGTTTGCCCCATCGGCGGATAACCTGGGTGAAACTCTAAAACGGCTGAAGTATGTCGCAGGCTTTGCGAGACAATCTTTTGCATAATTACTTTAGCCCGTTTCAGTTGCTCTGGGCTGACTGCGCGGATCCCACCCTTTACCAGTGTGTCTTTTGCAATGACATTGGTTTTACCAAATGCGCTAAAATTGGATTTGTCGTCTTGCTGGGTAACTCTAGTTCCACCGGCTATTACACCGGGGTTAAAGGAAAGCAACTTTTCATGCTGAAGCTGAACACGAAATTCATTCAAAATACGTGCTGTTTCAAAAATCGCACCGTCGCCGTTTTCATCCGTAAAAATTTGTGACGAATGGGCAGGTTTGCCTTTTACCGTCAGTGACCAATTAACCGAACCACGACGTGAGGTCACTGCAGTGTTAATGTTGCTGTCTCCATCTTCAAATCCCAAAGCAATATCAGCCCAAATCGCTGCGTCAATGATGGCTTGTTTTGAAAGCGATAACGGTTTGCCACTTGATTCTTCATCACCCGTCATGACCACTTTAATATTTAATTGTTGCAACAAACCTTGCTTTTGTAGTGCTTGTAAAGACGCTAACATGATTACATCACCGCCTTTCATGTCAGTCATTCCTGGTCCAGCTATATGACCATTAGCAAGCTTTGTAATAGTTTGAAAATCATCATCTTTGGCAAATACAGTATCCAAATGCCCTATCAACAATATTTTTGCTGCATCTGGATGACTGGTTGATTCATAAGTCGCAATCAAATGTCCGGCTCGGCCGAACGTATTGCCATCAAGCCACTCAGTAGTAAAGCCCAGAGCATCATATTTTTGTTTCAGTAGCATACCTACTTGCTTAACTCCGGCGAAATTCATGGTGCCGCTATTAATGTTGACCAGCTGTATAAGTAAAGCCGTTGACTCGTCGAGTTGGGTATCAACATGTTGGACTATTTGCTGTTCTACGTCCTGATTGGCAGTAACATATGTAGAGCATAAACTACATAAAAGAAGTAATAGTGAGGGTTTGTGCAACATATTAGAATGTTCTCGGTCGGAAATATTCAAACAAAATATTACGCTAGCTGTCGCCAATATGCATCCCCATGTATTTATCATTGGCATGCATTTTTTTTTGTCAGTGATAAGTTAATAGAAACGTCAGTATGTTTTTTCATTAACAGCTTTAATAAAGTTGTTAATGAGTCGCTAGAGCAGGGTGCGCACTTTTTATTTATTCTACTTTTGCACCTGATATTTCTGCCTAACAATTATTACAATAAACTAAATGCCGTTTTTTATCTGGAAGACTTATGTGTTTGTCGTACCAACAAAGTAATAAGACCGTTAGCGCTAACGGTGTAGTATTTCACTATTCCCTTGATGGTGAAATCTCCAATCCGGTATTGGCTCTAGTGAACATGGCCAGTGTTAATTTAACCGCTTGGGAGCCTGTATTGCCGACTCTGTTACAGTCATATCGTATTTTACGTTTTGATATTCGCGGAACCGGCAAAAGTGCTTGGGGTAAAGACCATGAGTTTACTTTCTCTCAGTATGCAGACGATTTAGCCGCTATTATGGATGCTTTACAGATACCCAAAGCGTTTGTACTGGGTGTGGCTTATGGTGCTAGAACAGCGGCTCAGTTTGCATTGCGTCATGAAGAAAAGTTGACTGCCTTAGGTTTATTTGACGTAGCGTTAACACCCCCGGTCGAGCAATCAGAGCAAAAGGCTTTGGGAGCGCAAGCCAGACAATTTTTAGCCGCAGCTGGTGTGCCTGAGGTTGTGCCTAAAAAGTCATGGCGATTTTACGAAAATAGAGACGCTGCGTTTAATGCACATACGGCTCATCAACATGAACCCGATACGTCTGAAATGTTGGGCAATATTAAGGTGCCGGTACTTGTGGCATGCGGTCGCCAAGACATGAATTTGCCTGAAGCGCGACGCATCGCTAATGCTATTCCTGGTGGCAGGTTTGAACTGATGGAGATGACAGGACATGGTTCACCTTTTTATCGGCCTGCGCTTTTTGCCAGTATGCTGAATAATTTTAAGCACCAGTTAATGCTATGATTTTTACTGGTGTGCTTTCGTTAAACGCCGAAAGTACCAGTAAAAATAATGGAGGGAGAATTTCATAGTAACGAAATTCCTCCTCCATTAACTGCTAGGTTACGCTTGGCTATAAATTACGGGGTGCTTAAAGAATAATACCCCCCGCTTATGGTGTTTGCCATCGTCATAGTGTTGGCCACAATAAGCTCCATAAAATCAATATTACCTAACTGGGATAAGAGAAAACCACTTTAGTCGAAATGCACTAAAGTGGCCTTCAGGATATTAAAACCAGTTGTATTTGAAGTTGACACCAGCCCAGCGCGGTGGATTAACTACGTAGATAGAGTAGTTACCAAAGTCGCTGATATCATAACCAAATGTCACGGCTTCTTTGTCAAATACATTATTAACAAATACACTGGCTTCCCAAGTTTCGCCAGAGAAATAGCTCAGCCTGAAATTTGTCAGTGCATAATTACCGGCTTCAGTAGCCTCGGAATTTATCAGGTTAAAGTACTCTTTACCTATATAATTGGTTGATAGCTGGGCAGCGATCCTTGCGCCGTCTAGTTCCCATTCTTTACGAATAAGAACGTTTGCGGTGATCTCAGGTGCCAGCAGAGCCTTCTGATCTTCAATGACATTCGCTCCATCATTTGATGCGCCATTAACTTCGGTATCAAGTACACTTAGACCAAACAAGAAATCCCAACCGTTATCAGTGGCGTAAGTTAATTCAGCTTCACCACCCATAAAAGAGGCTTCAGAATTGATCAATAAACTGGTTGTGCCCGAAAAGAAGAAACCCTGATAATTGTCATAGTCATAATAAAACACGCTGGTATTAAAACGTCCATTACCATCGGCAAAACTAGTTTTAGAACCAATCTCATAAGATGTCAGCACTTCAGGTTCGAAACCCACCTCAGACGCTAAGCTTGCACCATCTGAAGGTGTATTAAAGCCACCTCCTTTGGTGCCTCGGTTATAACCAACGTAAAATAATTGTTCATCACTTGCTTGCCAGTCTAACTGTAGCTTGCCAGAAAATTCTGAATCGGTACGATTGAAATCATAAACATCACCGGTATAAAGAAAGTCTGAACCATCAGCAAAGACAGCTCCTTCTCCGGTAAGCTGATAGGACAATTCTTTATCATCTTCGGTCCAACGCAAACCGGCAGTTAACAACAAGTCTTCCCTTAAATCTATATCTATCTGCCCGAATATTGACACAGTGTCCGTCTCAGAATCAGCCAAATATTTTGGCAGATAACCATCTGATGGAAACTGAAAAGCCCCACTAAATTTATTCTTAATATTCAAAAAATACACACCACCGGTCCAACGAAGCTTGTCAGCATCACCGTCAATCCGTAATTCCTGCGAGAGTTGATCTACTTCAGCGGTAGCAACATAAGTCACCAGATTAAGTGCTGAGCTGTCATCGTCTTCGCGGTACTCTTTATCGCTGGTGGTAAAGTCAGTAACACTCGTGAGGTGAATACCATTACTGAATTCAGTATTGAGTATTGCAGTTAAGCTACTCGATTCACGGTCAACACCGCCATCAAAATCAAACGCACCGTCATGCACTCCGCCAATACCATCATCGAGCTGACCGTTACGAGGGTCGAAAAGGCTGCCTGAAGTGAGCGCACTTTTATCCCCATCGAAAAAACCTTGGAATTCTTCTAAATCACCATTTGCATCATAACGAATACCCGCTCCGCAGTCGGTATCCCCTGATTGACAAAACACAGGACCATCGGCGGTCGATTTGGTGGCACGGTTGTGATAAACCCCACCTCTGGTATCGATATCAGTCATGCGGCCAATCATTAACAGTGATGTTTCATCGCTTATATCCACATTGAGCATTCCACGAACAGACGTTGTATCATCTGATCTGTAGTCCGGCCCGATAGCGTTTGAAACATAACCATCGTCTTTATTATCAAAGATTGCCAGACGCCCCTGAACATTGTCACTTATCGCACCACTGACAAAACCGGTAATACCGAATTGTCCATATTCTGCTACCGTCAAACCAATTGAAGATTCAAAATATTCGGTAGGCTTGTTACTGATGAAATGTACCAGACCGCCTGTTGCATTTCGGCCATACAATGTTCCTTGAGGACCACGTAATACCTCTATACGTGCAAGATCGAATGATGGTGCACCCGAAGCTCCAGGAGAAGATAAATACACTTCATCGTTATAAATCGCAATAGGCGCTTCCTGACCTTCGGCAAAATCACCCTGATTCACACCACGAATAGAAAACAGTGCAATATTAGAGGTATCACCGGTATTACTGGTTGCAACCAATCCTGGTGTTTGTGCCGCTACATCCATGCTGTTATCCCAACCAAGGGCTTTTAGCTGCTCATCGTTAAAAGCGGTGACAGATACCCCCACTTCCTGCAAGTTTTGTACACGCTTTTGCGCGGTAACTACAATTTTTTCTGTTAAAAGTTTAGCGTCCGCAACGCCCGATAAAGAGACAGAAACTGCTGCTGCAAGTGGCAGCAATTTATGTTTTTTCCAACAAAAATTAATCGAATTACTCATCTCAAATTCCTCGTGTTATTGTATTTTATAAAGTTAAATCTTTGGCAAATTTATATTTTGCTCTGTTCTTATTGTGTTTTTTAAGTCTAAATTTTTTATTATGGCGCGCAGTCAATTCTAGTGAGTGACACTCTTTTTATGGTTAGCCAATAGGTTGTTGTTATGTCAAGAAGGGTGATGTAGGGCTGTGAATAGGATATGCAGGTCGATGTTGGTTAGCTTAAAAATGTATTGTAACATAACTAAATTAATAAAATTTTCCAGTCAAACATCTAAAAAGTTATATAGCTTCTTTCTTATGTTTCTAGGTACTTGAAGTCGCAGCGTAAACCATTCAGAAAGCAAGGAGAGGAATTTGTCGAATTAGGCTTTACTGGCTGCGCCATTAATTGATGCCGTTTTAATATATGCCGATTTTCTAATTTGATTAGCACATTCGGCTAATACAATTGCGCCAGCAGTAGATACATTCAAAGAGTTACCCATACCAAACATCGGAATATGTATGTGTTGATGGCTCAGTTCTAATGTGGGCTCACTCACACCTTTACGTTCGTTACCAAACACCAACACGCAGCGCTGCGGGTAGGCAACATCGTTATAATTAACCGACTCGTGACATAGCTCAACACTGTAAACCGCATATCCCTGGTCCAATAATGTTTGTAAGCTTGAAGTGGTGCTATCACTGTATTCAACGCAAACCCATTTCGCTTCATTTCTAGACGCTTTATTTAACTTTTTATCTGAAATGGTTAGCTCGCCGCAGACAATGACTTTCTCTATAGCAAACGCGTCAGCTAAGCGAATAAATGCACCGATATTATGACTGTTAGTGACGTTGTCTAGTACCACGATTAAAGGGATCTTTGGCTTAGATGGGTATTCATCACGAAGGGGTTTATTTTTTCGAAGGTCTTCTTTGGTGAGTTGTATTTTTTGGGGCACGGTTTTTCTCTCTTTATTAAATATTTATGCGCTGCGCGCACGGCATATCGATAACTGCTCCTGCGTTATTCTACCTTGCGCCATCCTTGGTGGTCCCATGCCTTTTTCAAACGAATCCCTTCGTTCAACCTACTTTTTTGCTACAGCCAAAAAAAGTAGGCAAAAAAGGCCGCGCGGTGACCCTTTGCTGACTAATAGGACAATTGAGTTGGGTGCCCGGCTAAGTTTTGCGACTAAGTTTTTGGCTTCGTTTATTTTAAAGATAAAAATGGCAAAAAAAAAGCCTGATTGAAAATCAGGTTAAAAAAAATCACACATAAAAACTGCATACTCAGTGGAGCAGTAACAGCATAAGTTCAAGTATTGTTAATTGTTTTTCAATTAATGTCGTCAAGTCTTAGGCAGAGTGTTTTAAGTTCAGTAGCAAAATCAAGATGTCATGTTAATTGATAGACTATAAAAATTTATGTCAGTTTTCATGTCGATAAGTTATCAAATATAGGGTAGATTTTAGGATCTTGTTAAATTTAACTATTATTTTTCTGAGTGATCTCAGTGGTGAATATCTTTTAGTCTTTTATCTATGGATTATAAAAATTCATGCTAGTTATATATCGCTAGCGGGTAAAAATAAGTAGTAAACAATTTAGGGATCGAACTTGGAACGTCCTACTAAAGAACAGGTTAGAAGATTGCCAATGTATGTTGGTCTAAGCATTACCAATATTGAAACTATCGAAACCGAATTAGATGCGGCTAAAGCTTTAAAAGAGTTAGAAACTGAAGCTTGTCTTGGGTTTGATACTGAAAGTAAGCCAATTTTTCGTAAGGGTCAAACTAGCCCTGGCCCCACCTTGATTCAACTTGCAACAGAAAAAAAGGCATTTCTATT
>Ga0115005_10002159_pt1 | contig 15722 bp, 16 predicted proteins | sample ArcOceMetagenome_FD_87163 | JGI IMG/M metagenome (GOLD analysis project Ga0115005, IMG submission 87163) | Marine eukaryotic phytoplankton communities from Arctic Ocean - Arctic Ocean - Greenland ARC118M Metagenome | ecosystem: Environmental > Aquatic > Marine > Oceanic | place: Arctic Ocean... | reverse complement strand
GTGGTCAGGCCGAGGTTGAGCCAGTCTTCGAGGCCACCACGGTAGTTTTGAATTAGCGCTGGCGGGTAACCGCAGCGATTAACGCTTGGACCGCGCAGGTGCCTTGGGCATCCCACGGGCCATTGCCGTAAATCATCAGGGTCAGCGCATTCGAGAAATCGAAACCGTCATCTGTGGGCGTGGCACCAAGTGCGCGCAAGATGTCGGCTTGATACGGGTTTTCAGCGTTGAGCGTCACAAATGGCACGTTCACGGCACCCGGAATGGCACCTTTGTTGAACCAGTCGGGAAGCCGCGCATCAATAAGAAGGCCCGTGTTGTGGGCCATATTTTTCTGTAAGAATTCAATGACTTCAAGTTCACCTGCAGGGGTCACACCCGCTACTGGAATAATCGGCTGGATGCAAAAGGACGGACAAGGGCGGCTGGTCTTGGCAAACTCGCCAGTGAGCATCGCGTCTGTGTCTTGGGATCGGCTGATGACAATCTGCTGGCCATTAAGCATGATGGATATGTCTGCTTGGCCTTCAGTTAGGGACACGTCTTGGGCCGCTACTGCAGACCCAACTGTCAGTGCCACCGCGACCCAAAGAAATGCGCGCATCGTCATGCCTTATCCTCATGAAAGGGCCGCTATATTTTGTTAAAACCGCTGTATGACGCGGCTAAACAGCCCATTTTCACTATATTTGGTGTGATTGGTCGCATGAAGTCAAAGACTGATTCGCGGGTGATTCGGATTTTGAGACCTGTGCCCCAAAAAAAAGGAAACAGGCTTAGCGCCTGCCCCTTGCCCTGCCAAGGGCGATGCGTTTTGCCTGTTACGCTGGCCAACGCTGTTGAGACGAATCTGGTTCATAAGTAATTCGCCGTCAATAAGTTTGAGCAGTTTATGGGGACTAATTGCGCCGCGCGCGGTTTACGGCGGCGGTATTGCGGCAATCTGGCGTGACCGGATCCAATGTGGCGACAAGTGGTGTGTCGGGTGCGATGCTGCTGTTTTCGATGTAAGTCCCGTTTGCGCAAATATCTTGGCCAAAGTTGCCAGAATTAAAGCCAAAGCCCTGCGTGCCGCAATTGGCAACGTCGTCGTCCGCGTTCCAGCCTTGTGATGCAAAGCTTGTGAACCGCCTGTCAGGAATAGCATGCCGGCGGGGTCAAAACGCAGGTGCCATGTTGCGTCTGGGCCGCGTTGTGCGCTGTCCCATGTGCCAAGCAGGGACCCCTTGTGGTAGCCCGAGATTTTGAACCCACTAATGTCGTCTTCGGTCAGGATGGTTTTGAACATGGCCGCATCCGGCAGGGACATGCGCCCTGTCATGGAGTAGCTGCCTGCGCCCTTCCAACAAAAGTTCAGCTCTGCTGCTTGGGCAGGCCCAGTTAGGCCTGCAACCAACAAGGTTGCGGCCTTGTGCTTGGGGGATAACCAGCCGCTGACCGATCTGAATTCTGTCGGGGCTCGCGATAGCGCCGCGGTTCGCTTCGAAGATTGTTTGTTATTCATTGGTGCTGCATAAAATTGGAGCGAAATATAAGCAAGGCTACCACCTTGCTCGACCGTATAATAGCGTTGTCCGTTCACGAGTTGGGTCTTGGCCGCTGAGGCCTCGAACGCCCAACGGCTCATTTCTTCAGCGGCGTCGATTTCCTTTTCCGACCCGTCTTCAAGACGGCGCTGGACGAGATCAAATAGCAAGGTTTTACTGTCGATGGCCCCGCCACTTGCAGACACTGATCCAGGTACGTCAATGTCGCCGTTGGCGGCGGCTTGGGACAGGATACTTTCCAATTCATTTGCCACTGATGCCGCGTTGATCGAGTTGAGCGCGATCCGTGTGCCTTGGCCGTCGGCCGCATCAGCGGTCACGGTATATTGGCCGGCGACGACCCCTTCGGTCAGCATCCGCATTTTGTTGCGGTTCACGATGGCGATGGCTTGGGCGATTTTGTCGGCTTGGGGCCGTGCGTCGGGGGCGCTTGTCGGAATACGCGCTGCAAGAACAGCGGATGCTGACGGAATGGCCGTTGAAGGTGCAAAAGCGGCGGCTGGCGTGGTGATTGCTAGCAGGTCAGGTGACTGCGCGCGTGTGACCTGCATGTCAGCGATTTGTGCTGCCAGCATTGCAATTGCGTCGTTCTGGCGCGACTGATTCGCTTGGCTAAATGCAAAGGCCCCAACCGCCCCGATTGCGAATTTCACAGCGCCCACCGCGATGATCCAAGGAAGCGCGGACATGGATTTCTGTGAGTGAGTTCGGGTCATAATTTTGCGTCTTCTGTATTCAGTTCAAGAGCGGTCCAGACAAGCATGCCACCACGGTAGTAGCTAATTTTTGTCTGCGGGATAACCGAGATTGAGAAGCGTAGTAATCAGGTTTGGCGCATCAAGTGTGGATGGCGCGTCGTCAAAGACCACCAACGGCAGCGTATCTGCAAAATCCAGTGTTCCCTAAAATTCTCGTGCGCCCATTGCTTGCAGGATGTCATTGAGAAACGGGTTATCTGGCTGCAAAAGCGCGCTGGGGGTATTGACTGATGTGTTGATGACACCGGTGCCACGGTCATCGATGTTTCGACTATCGATCAACAGCCCTTTGCCGTCGGCCACTTGGGTCGCCACAAAGCTAATGACTTCGCGTACGCCGATGGTTGGTACATTGTTGGCAATGGCAAGTGCTGCAAGGCAGGGGCCTTTTCATGATGGGCTTGTCCCAAAGTGGGATGCGACCTGCGCAGTGTCGATTGTTTCGGATTGTGCAAAGAATTACGCAACCCCGCCGACAGTAAATCCGACGTTCACTGCGTCGTCAGTCGCTTGTGTGATGACTGATGTGCTTAGGCCGATGCTGATGGTCAAAGCCACGGATATCTTATGCGACAACATACCGGTCCCCCGATCGTGACCACACCATATACTGACAGATATAGCGGTGCGTTCTTCGTCTTTGCCTCGTAATAGGCAGGCAACGAATTACTTGGTGAAAATAATTAACCATTTTCACGCATGACGTGTCCGGCGAGATACAGAGACCCACAGATCAGGATACGCGCATTTGGTGTATCGGTCACAATTTTCGCGATAGCTGACCCAACGTTCGCAGCCGTTTTTGCGGGCATGCCGACTTTAAGTGCCTCTGCGGCTGTGGTTTGCGCTGGCAGAGTGTTGAGCTCATCGGGGATTGAGACGGCGGTCAGGCTCTGCGCGACTTCTGCCAAGGGTTGTAGATATCCGCTGATATCTTTGGTGTTGAGCATGCCGCAGATCAGGTGCGTGGGCCGTGGCGGTTGTGCTTTTAGGGTGGCCGCCAAGGCCCGTCCAGCGGCCGGATTGTGCCCCCCATCAAGCCAAAGTTCTGCAGGTTTTGCCATGTCGACCAGTTTGCCGGATTTCAAATGTTCCATGCGCGCGGGCCAATAGGGGCGGGTCAATGCTGCTTCGCAGGCGTCTTCATCGCGCCGCAGATACCGTAGCGCCGCAATCGCGGCCCCAGCGTTTTGGATTTGGTGCGCACCGGGCAGGGCGGGCAATGGCAGATCAAGCAAGCCGTTGTCGTCTTGGAATATCAGCCGGTCACGTTCAACGCTGACGTGCCAGTGTTGACCAAATGCCAGCAATGGTGCGCCAATCCGCGCCGCGATCGCTTCGATCACGTCCATGGATTCTCCGTGTTGTGGGCCAACGACGCAGGGTACGCCGCGTTTGATGATCCCTGCTTTTTCGCCAGCGATAGCGGTCAGCGTATCCCCAAGGAATTGTTGGTGGTCCAAATCGATGGGTGTGATGATTGTGATGGCGGGCGTGCCGATGACGTTTGTTGCATCAAGCCTGCCCCCAAGACCGACTTCGAGCAGGGTGAAATCGGCGGGGGTTTGCGCGAAGGCCAGCAACCCAGCGACTGTTGTGATCTCAAAGTATGTGATTGGGTCTGGCCCGTTGGCTGTGTAGCAGCGGTCAAGGATCACTGTTAGCGCATCCTCGGATATCAGCGCACCAGCGAGCCTGATCCGCTCATGGAATCGCGCCAAATGCGGGGATGTATAGGCGTGCACGGATGCGCCAGACTGTTCGAGACCTGCGCGGATCATGGCTTGGGTTGATCCCTTGCCGTTGGTCCCCGCGAGGTGGATCACGGGCGGCAGTTTATCTTGCGGATTGTCCAGCTTTTCCAACAGTGCCCAGACCCGATCAAGCGTCAGGTCGATCACTTTGGGGTGCAGCGCCATCATGCGTGCGAGGATTGCATCAGAACCAGCGGTCATTTGGGAACTTTCCGAGATTAAAGGAGCCAGATCAACGCGCCCCCAGAGAATACCCAATCAGGTCTGCGATAACGCTTTTGCTTCCTTGGTGGACTTGATTTCGTCTGCTGCTGATGACGTTATTTCTGGGGCAGGCAAGTCGCCCTTTACAGGTGCATCAAGGCCGGTCAGGAGGCGCACGATTGTCACCAACTCGTCCTTGAGCGCGGTGCGTGGCGTCACGCGGTCAAGCATCCCGTGGTCAAGCAGGTATTCGGCGCGCTGGAACCCCTCGGGTAGTTTTTCACCGATTGTTTGCTCAATAACGCGGGCACCCGCAAAGCCAATCAGCGCGTTGGGTTCTGCGATTTGCACGTCACCAAGCATCGCATAAGACGCGGTCACGCCGCCTGTGGTTGGGTGTGTCAGCACGACGATATACGGTAGTCCTGCTTCTTTAAGCATCTGCACGGCGATGGTTGTGCGCGGCATTTGCATCAGGCCAAGAATGCCTTCTTGCATGCGCGCCCCGCCTGCTGCGGAAAACAGAATCAGTGGGCGTTTTAGCTCAATAGCTTTTTCGGCGGCCGCGACGATTGCGTTGCCCACGAACATCGACATTGAGCCGCCCATGAACGAGAAATCCTGCACGGCCACAACAACTCCAGTGCGCCCCATGTCGCCGCTCGCCACAAGCATTGCGTCGCGTTCGCCGGTTTTCTTGCGGGCGTCTTTGATCCGGTCGATGTATTTCTTTTGATCGCGAAACTGTAGCGGGTCGGCGACGGGCTCTGGCACCGCAACGTCGACAAACGCGCCGCCGTCAAAGATCGACGCCAGCCTGTCGCGCGCGGTGATCGGCATGTGGTGGTCACAGTTGGTGCAGACATTCAGATTATCCGCCAATTCGCGGTGGAACAGCATGGTTCCGCAATCCGAGCATTTTGTCCAAAGGTTGTCCGGTACTTCGCGGCGTGAAAACAGCGAATTTATCGTTGGACGGACGTAGTTTGTGATCCAGTTCATGGCGCGCCTCTTGGGTTATGTATTTGAGATATGACGCTGGGACACAAAATGCAATCAGCGCCTTAGTGCGACCCGTGCTGCGAGCCACATTACTCCGATCAGGAGGGTGATAGTGAGCATTTCGGGAATGATCCAAGGTTTGGCTAATGTGTGAAGGCCACAATCGAACTGGCTGTGGTCGGTGGCTGGATATAAGAACAGCACAAGTCCACTTGACGGCATGCCCTTTTCGCCGACGATCAAAAATGCAAATAAGTTGTTGGACAAATGGAGCCCGATTGCGGCCCCGATGTTGCCTGTGCGCGCTGTCAGATCCGCGCAGGCCAGTCCGAGCAACGTCGCCCAAAGCGCATAAAGCACGGCGTCCGCAGGCCCGAATCCATTCAAATAATGCGCTGCGCCGAATAGCAGCGACGGTAACCCCATCCAAACCCATGGCCTATCCGACAGTGCCGCGCATTGCTGTTGCAGGTAGCCCCAAAATAAAGCTCTTCTGTGCCTGATTAAATGATCAGCACGACGATTGCCGGGATAATCCAGACCGCCCAACTGTTCAGGGGCCGTATTTCAGCAAGGTCTGCGAAAACGATCCATGGCGGGAGGATAGCTTGCGCCGCAAGCAGCACAAAAACCGCGAGCCTGGCGATCTTAAGGTTGCGTATGGTGGTATCTACTGGCCCGACCAACGACCAGAACCCGCGACCGTGGAGTTTTCGCACCAGCCAGACCAGTGCCGCTGCGATTAACCCGAAGATCAGCAATTGTGCCAGTCCGCCAAGTGTTGTCACACCTGTTTCGTATAAATAAAGCCACCGATCAGGCAGCATTGCCCCGACGATTAAGGGGGCCAGAATGAAAATAAGTTCCATCAATACGGCGACAACCAGCACAGGCCCCAGATTTGGGGACCCGAGGACAGGGCGCAAAAAGGCGATGTGAGCGGCGTAGCGGTCTGACATGCTTTGTTTTTGACCCGCTGGGGGTGGATGCACAACCGTCAGTTACGCCTTGTGCGGATGCCCCCCGTTATTTAGACCGTTCCCAACAGAATTTCAGCAAAAGGGGCCAATCCCATGACCGATAAGACAAACCTCCCAAGCCGCCACGTCACCGAAGGGCCATCTCGCGCGCCGCACCGGTCGTATTTTTACGCGATGGGTCTGGACCAAGAAGCGATTGATCAGCCGTGGGTTGGTGTTGCGACCTGCTGGAATGAAGCTGCCCCATGTAATATTTCACTGAACCGTCAGGCTCAGGCCGTGAAGATGGGCGTGAAAAAGGGCAAAGGCACACCGCGCGAGTTTACCACTATTACTGTCACTGACGGTATTGCGATGGGTCACGAGGGCATGCGCTCGTCGCTTGCATCGCGTGAAGCGATTGCAGACACCGTTGAATTGACGATGCGCGGTCACTGTTATGATGCGATTGTTGGTCTGGCTGGGTGCGATAAATCCTTGCCCGGTATGATGATGGCGATGGTCCGTTTGAACACGCCGTCGGTGTTTATCTACGGTGGCTCAATTTTGCCAGGTCGTGTGCATGCAGGTGCCGATGTGCCAGCGGAATACATTGGTCGTGACCTGACCGTACAAGACATGTTTGAGGCCGTTGGTCGCCATCAAAATGGTGACTTGTCTGACGCCGCACTTGAAATTCTAGAGCGCGTTGCGTGTCCGTCTGCGGGTGCTTGTGGTGGTCAGTTCACTGCCAACACAATGGCATGTGTTTCCGAGGCAATCGGCCTTGCGCTGATGAATTCATCCGGTGCACCTGCGCCGTACGAGAGCCGTGACCAATACGGCGTTGCGTCCGGTGAAGCGGTCATGAACCTGATCGCCAAAAATATTCGTGCGCGCGATGTTGTGACGCGCAAGTCATTGGAAAATGCGGCCCGTGTTGTTGCCTGTACGGGCGGGTCGACCAATGCTGGTCTGCACCTTCCTGCGATTGCACATGAGGCGGGTATCGATTTTGACCTGTCGGATGTTTGTGACATTTTCCGCGATACCCCATATTTTGTCGACCTCAAGCCGGGTGGTCAGTATGTGGCCAAAGACCTTTATGAAGCGGGTGGCGTGCCTGTTGTCTTAAAGGAACTGCGTAAAGCGGGCCTGATCCATGAAGACTGCATGACCGCCACAGGGCGCGTGATGGGTGAAGAGCTGGACATGATCAAAGGCGAGGCAGATGGCCGCGTTATTTATTCTGTTGAAACACCAATCACCAAAACGGGTGGCGTTGTTGGCCTGAAAGGCAACTTGGCCCCTGAAGGCGCGATTGTTAAAGTTGCCGGCATGACCGCTGACGAGCAAGTGTTCAGCGGCCCAGCGCGTGTGTTTGAATGCGAAGAAGATGCATTTGAAGCCGTCAAAGCCCGCGAATATGAAGAAGGCGAAGTGCTTGTTATTCGCAATGAAGGCCCCGCTGGTGGTCCGGGAATGCGCGAAATGCTGTCGACCACTGCTGCGCTGTCGGGTCAGGGCATGGGCAAAAAGGTGGCTTTGATCACGGATGGTCGCTTTTCTGGCGCGACACGCGGTTTCTGCGTGGGTCACGTTGGCCCAGAGGCTGCACATGGTGGTCCGATTGCGATGCTGCAGAACGGCGATATCATCACGATGAATGCGATCACAGGCGAACTGTCGGTGAACATTTCGGATGATGACATGACGGCGCGTCGTGCTGCGTGGGCTGGCCCGCGCGAAACGATTTATGCATCTGGTGCGCTGTGGAAATACAGCCAGTTGGTTGGTGGTGCCCGTTTGGGGGCCACGACCCATCCGGGTGCGCGTGTTGAGCGCCACATCTACATGGATCTGTGATCTGGTGCGGATGATACGTATCGTACTTGCAGGGGCCACGCTGGCCCTTGCTGGCTGTTCAGGCTTGCCGGCAGCCCAGCTTGCAATGTTTGACGGCGATGTGGTGACGGTTGGCCCTAATGGGTATTGCGCCGATGCGGTCGCATCGCGCCCAGATAAAGGGTTCGCAATCTTTGCGCCTTGTGCGACGTTGGGCGCGAGCAGCGCAGCCACCGTGCTAAGCGCGATCACGACAGTGCAAGTCGGCGATAGCGGGTCCGCGATTGTGCAAGGCGATCCGGCTGGATTTGCAGCCGTGCTTTCGGGGGATACCGGCCCGAAAATCTTGGCGCGTGGCAGTGATGCAACAACCGTGACGATCAATATGGTTATTCAGGACGGCGCCCGCGTGTCTGTCTACTTCACCGAAGACGCTGCAACCGCAATTGAGGGTATGCAAAACGCTGAGTGGCGCAGCTTTTTTGATCTGGATGACCGCTTGGTCACGGTATCGGTGCGAGGCATTGATGCGGCCCCGCTTTCTGAGCGCGATGGTGTTGTCTTGTTGGATCAGGCCATCGCTGCGTTGATTGTAGCCAATACATTGGCTGACGGCTAACAATTGTTTCCTTTTAGTCAACAGTTTGGCACATAGGGTGCGTGGCTGGCTTCCGGTCTATTGGTCCTAAGGTGAAATATAGTGATGGCGCAAATACGTGAAAATCTGATTGTGCGCTTATTGCAGCGTGGTGCAATCGTGCGCTGGGCTGCCGCTGCACGCAGAGCGACAACTGCTGACTTGGATGTGTGCGCAACCAGCGCCACCGCGCCCGCCACCGCGCTCATGTTGATGAGCTGATGCATGTCGCAGACAATCGGCTCGCGTTGCCGCGGATCGGGTCAAATGCATTTTCCCGTCCAGGCGGGACAGAATGGTCATGGCGTCCGCGTTTGTGGCGCGGCCCATTGGCGCGCAAGGGCATGTCAGCAGTGCCTTAAAAGACGAACCTCGGCGAAGAGGTCACCGTATTTCACGACTGCAAAATATCAGAGCTGACCCTGCGCTAAGTCCGTAATACCCGCGAGGCCGATCTGGCCCCATTTGGGCTTCGCATGGATGTGTTCCGGTTCGATGGTAGTTTCCTGTCGGTCGTGATCGACGCCCCGCAAAACGCATGTGACGGATTGCAACGCCGCCATATCGTCCGTGTGAACGCGATTATGTAGGTTGAAAAGCCGATCGAGGTCTTCGCCCGTTTGAATATTAAACATGGCCCCAATACCGAACAATTGGTTCTTGAACTGCCTCATGGTCAAGAAGACAGCGTGGTCGAATTTGATTTGGGTTATTCCGAGCTGAACGAAAAGCGCATTGAGCGCATGTGGTTTGATTTGATCTTTGAAAGCCCAGAAATGAACCAAGTGACGATCCGCGACATCACATTCTGCCGCTACACGCGCGCTGAAATTTAAGGAGCTTACTGCAATGACTGTCACATTGACGAAGACACGTATGATCGCGGGCGTTTGTGAAGGTATCTTTGCAGGCGTTATAGATGCGCCGCCCCAAATTGCGGTTACCCATCACGGCGAGCAGGTCGATGGCGCGGTAATCAAGAAAGCCGCCCAATCCGATGACTGGGTGTTGCACGTGCCGATTCCTGTCCATCTTTTGGCTGACGGTGTGCAGACATATTTGATTTCTGATGTCGAAACCGGAGAGACCCTGAACAGTTTTACACTGCTTACAGGCGAAGCCTTGGCCAAAGATATCCGTGAAGAGATGGCATTGCTGCGCGAAGAGCTGGACATGCTCAAAAGCGCATTTCGCAGGCACTGCGTCGAAACCACATAGTCTGACGTGGCGTTCTGGGTGACGTGACCGTCCACCTATGGCCAATGTGTAACTGACATTTTCAGGAGTTTTCTATGACCGCATATCCGCATTTGCTTGCCCCGCTTGATCTTGGGTTCACTACGTTAAAGAACCGCGTGTTGATGGGGTCAATGCATACCGGATTGGAAGAAACCCGCGACTGGAACCGCGTCGCAGAGTTTTATGCGACCCGTGCGCGTGGTGGCGTTGCCCTGATGGTCACAGGCGGCATGGCCCCCAATGCCGAGGGCGGTGTGTTTCCGGGTGCCGCTGGTCTGTTTTCGGATGATGACATTGCCAACCATAAGATTGTGACCGACCGTGTGCATGACGCGGGTGGTAAGATCGCGATGCAGATTTTGCATGCTGGTCGCTATGCCTATTCCCAAGATTGCGTGTCCGCGTCTGCTGTGAAATCACCGATCTCTCCGTTTCTGCCAAAGGAATTGGACGCTGACGGCATCGAGAAACAGATATCTGATATTGTGACCGCCGCTGTGCGTGCCCGCCAAGCTGGGTATGACGGCGTTGAGGTGATGGGATCGGAAGGGTATTTTCTGAACCAGTTTTTGGTCACCCATGTGAACAAGCGAACGGATGAATGGGGTGGCTCATACGAGAATCGCATGCGTTTGCCCATTGAGGTGGTCACCCGTGTCCGCGAGGCAGTTGGCGCTGATTTCATCCTTATCTATCGCTTGTCGATGATTGATCTGATCCCGAATGGGTCAACGTGGGCAGAGGTAGTGCAATTGGCCAAAGCCATTGAAGCCGCTGGCGCCACGATTCTGAACACGGGTATCGGCTGGCACGAGGCCCGCATTCCGACGATCGCCACGTCCGTGCCACGCGCTGCGTTTTCTTGGGTGACGAAAAAACTGATGGGCAAGGTCGGTATTCCTGTCATCACGTCCAACCGGATCAATACCCCGCAGGTCGCCGAAGATGTGTTGTCGGATGGCTGCGCTGATATGGTCAGCATGGCCCGTCCGTTTTTGGCTGATCCTGATTTTGTTGCCAAAGCCGCTGCAGGGCAGGCCGCCCAGATTACACCTTGTATTGCGTGTAACCAAGCCTGCTTGGATCATACGTTTAGCGGTAAAATGTCGACTTGTTTGGTCAACCCGCGGGCTTGTTATGAAACCGAGCTGGTGTTGTCGCCCGCGTCTGCGGTCAAGACTGTCGCCGTCGTTGGTGCCGGTCCCGCTGGATTATCGACCGCGCTGGCTTTGTCTGAGCGCGGGCATAAGGTGAGTATTTTTGAAAAAGCGAAGCAGATCGGTGGTCAGTTGAATATGGCCAAGCAGGTTCCGGGCAAAGAAGAGTTCTGGGGTTTGGTTGAATATTACGAGGCGATGGTGGCGGAAGCTGGTATTAAGCTGCGTTTGGGCGAAGTTGCTGATGTGGATGCTTTGGCTGGGTTTGACGAGGTGGTGATCGCCACGGGTGTTCTGCCGCGTGATCCTGCCATCCCCGGTCAAGATGGCTCCAATGTGTTGTCCTATATAGATGTGCTGCGTGGCAAAGCGCCTGTTGGCAAGCGTGTCGCTGTTATTGGTGCTGGTGGCATCGGTTTTGACGTAGCCGAATTTTTGATCACGGATGACAGCTCGATAGATGATTTGCAGGCTTGGTTGACCGAATGGGGTGTGGCCGACCCTCAAGATGTGCGTGGCGGTGTTGCAGCGGCTGGTCCGCAGCCAGAGCCGCCAGTGCGTGAAGTCACGTTGTTGCAGCGTAAGGCGCAAAAGCTGGGCAAGAACCTTGGTAAAACGACGGGTTGGATTCACCGCGCTGCATTGCAGATGAAGAATGTGAAGATGATTGGCGGCGTGAACTATGAGCGTATCGACGCAGACGGCCTGCATGTGTCGTACGGAGAGGCCCGCGAAAACCCGACGTTGATCGCGGTGGATACCATTGTTTTGTGCGCTGGGCAGGTGCCCGAGCGCAGCTTGGCCGATGCGTTGATTGCGGCTGGTCGGACTTGCCATGTTATTGGCGGTGCTGATGTGGCGTCCGAGCTGGATGCCAAGCGTGCGATTGATCAAGGGACGCGGTTGGCTGCTACCTTATAAGGTGGCCTGCTTGGCAAAGAGGTATCCTTTGTCGTCTTTGCCAATCGTCCAAGTTTGATCAGATGCGGTCAGCACGTCACGAAAGGCCTGCATATTTGACGCCTCGTCAGCGATAAGCAGCCAACCGTTTGGGGTGACATGTCCGATTAGCTTGGTCAGGACGTCGCGCTGAGCTGCCTTTGGTAACATGTGCAGTGTTCGGTCAATAAGCACCACGTCAAACATCCCGCTTGGTGAATAGGTCGTGATGCTGGCGACGTCACCCGTGATAGCGAGGTTTTCGTCTTTTGCGGCGGCCAACATATCGCGCACTCCGTGGACAGACATGTCAATGCCGACAACACGGTGCCCGATCCGCCCGATGAACAGCGCGTCGCGTCCTTGGCCGCAACCCACATCCAAAATCCGTGCATTTTGCCGTTCGAATGTTTCAAAAAATACAACGAATGCAGCAGTGGGTGCACCAAGCGCATCGGGCTGATCTGCGTAAAGTTTGTCATAATCATAGGCCATAACTCATATAGTAAGGGGTTTGAGCTGAACTCCAACTGTATTCGCAACGTGCACAGTCGTTTCTCTGCCTTCACCAGTTCGCGACATAACCCCTATATTGTCGCGGGATTGTCGCATTCGTGCCTGATTTGACGGTCAAACATATCCCAACGAATTTGACTAATCACAGGAGCGAGCATGGATCGCCTCACCGAAATGGAAGCCTTTGCCACGGTTGTGGACCAAGGTGGATTTACCGATGCGGCCAAGAAAATTGGGATTTCAAAATCTGCGGTTTCAAAGCACGTATCGTCCCTAGAAGCCCGCCTTGGTGCGCGGCTTTTGAACCGCACGACACGCCGTGTTAGCCCGACCGAGATTGGTTTGGCCTATTACGACCGTGCACGGCGTGTTCTAAATGATGCAGAAGAGGCCGACGCGTTGGTCACATCCATGCAATCCGCCCCATCTGGATTACTACGCATATCGGTGGCGACAGATTTTGGGGTAAACTACTTGTCCCCCGTCTTGGGTGATTTCCTAACGGAATTTCCAGACATCACGGTCAATATGGTTCTGAACAACTGTTATGTTGAGCTGATTTCTGAAGGGTTCGATATGGCCGTGCGGATTGGTGAGCTGGAAGACAGCACCCTAAAAGCCCGCAAACTGACCGAAACGACCAAGCGGATGATCGCAAGCCCTGCTTGTTTCGAACAATATAGTCGCCCAGAAAAGATCGACGATCTGAACGATCATTAGCGCTGCATTATTCCAACAATTCCAATTTGGCTGTTTGGAAGCTGACCGCGCCTTCGGGTGAAAAGCGGCAAGTTTGTACGGCTGGCTGGCTGATGGTTAACGATGGTCAATCACTGCTGAACGCCTGTGTTGGCGGCCTCGGGATCGCATATTTGCCAAGCTTCCTTTATGCGGATGCAATGGCCCAAGGGCTGGCTGAAGTGGCGATCCCTGATCTGCCCATCGAGACCCAAGGCATCTATGCAGTGTACCCACCGGGCCGGTTTACGCAGCCCAAGGTGAGCGCCTTTATTGACTATCTCGTGCATACGCTGGCTGACAAAGGCCCCGACGTATGGACCTGAACGAATTCCCAACGGTGTTATACACCTGATTTGCGCGGCCCCAATAAATTGGTGGCCGTGTTTTTTTATTTCGCTGCATTAAAGTGTTTTCAACACCTCGTTTATAAAGTGAACAGACGAGGTACTGCAATTGGACAAAATTTTTAAACTTCTTGCTCCACAAAGTCTGGTCGGCGTTACTGTTGTATGCGCTGTCATGCTGTGTTTTGTCACGGCAATGAACCTTGGGTTCATACTCGTTGCCGACGGCATGTTTGTGCGCCCCGTCTCATTTTACGCCGTGCAAGTGATCGTCGTTGGCGCGCCGTTTGTTGCTGCTTTTACTACTATTACAACATATCAGCTACGCCTTCAGCGCCATTTATCCTTGCTTTCGCGCAAAGACGGCCTGACGGGCCTGAATAACCGGCACACATTTTTGCAGCTTGCGCAAAAGCGGCTTGATGGCGGAAGCGTGGGCGTTCTTATTTTGCTTGATGCGGATCACGTTAAGCGCATCAACGATAAATGGGGGCACGCGTTGGCGATCGCTGTTTGCTTGAGATTTCCCACCGGCTTAAGTGGAATTTGCGCCCATGCGATGTCGCCGGCCGCATCGGTGGAGAGGAATTCGCCGTTCTGTTGTCGAGCGCGACACTGCATGAAGCGCGCGTCATTGGGTGGTGGATCGGTCAGCCGATCCCATTTCGTGCCGTCGATAATGGCCCGCACCTATCTGTAACGCTGTCGATGGGGGCCGCTGAAATTGCACCTGGTATAGCACTAGATACGCATTTGATCCGCGCCGATGAGGCGCTTTACCACGCCAAATCAAAGGGTCGCGCACGTATGGTTGTTTGGGAACCCATGGACAAAACTGAGGAAAATGCCGCCTAGTTTGAAGTGGTTATTATGACCTCGACCCGTCGGTTCGCGGTGCGGCCGTCCTGGGTCAAATTTGATGCGATGGGCGCAAGATATCCCATGCCTTGTGCGTCTAGTTGCGATCGGTTGACCCCATAGTCGGATGCCAATCGTTCCAAGACGGACCTTGCTCGCCGCTTGGACAACGCGATGTTTCCGTCAAGTGACCCAGACGAATCTGTGTGCCCGACAAGCACAACTTGCAGGTTGGGTTGCGCAGCCAATAAATCGGCGAGCGCGTGCAGGTTGTCGACCGGTCCGGCGCCCAATTTTGATGACCCCGTTTCGAATTGAAGGCCATAAAGGACGGCGCGGCCTGTTTGCGTCAGGTCTTCGCCGAAATTGCTAATTTGCAAAATAGCCGTTTCACCGTGCAATGGCTCTGCATCGGCAGAGGCGACTGTTTCGGTGGCTGGACCAACGCGGGTGACTTGCACAAATCCAGCCCTTGCTGACCGACTGGCTAGAATGCTGATCAACTCGGCGCCATCTGTTTTACGGGCCGCCAAATATCGAAAGTCACCCAGATTAACCTGCATTTCGGGTGGCGGCAGTACGTCAGTTTGAAACCTAAAATCAAATCCACCGCAATCTTGATCCCTGCACTCGTAAACAATGTCGAACCCGTCGTTGCGCAGTTGGTCGCGCAGGGGCCGGATCATTTGCAATGTCGTCAAACCAGTGGCGGTGATGGTCCACGCCTGTTGGGTGAATTGCCCCTCCGCAGTCTCATTGGGTAAAACCCCGTTGGCCCATGGCCCAATTGGCATGGCATAGCTATCGACGGCGCGCGTGATCTCGCGGGTCACTGCCGCGTTGCTGGGAAAGCTTAGGTTTTGCCCAAGCGCAGAAGTCCCCAATATCGCGCAGACGATGGCCAGCCCTGCGCGAATCATCGTGCGAGCGCGTGATATTCATCGTTGGGGCGCATGTCGGTGGCAGATGCCATGCGGTTGGTCATGTTGTAAAAGCTGGCGGTTGCAGCGATGTCCCAAATGTCGCGGTCGCTAAACCCAACCTGGCGCAATGCATCGCGGTTAGTCTCGGAAATGCTTGCGGAATTTATGGTCATGAGCTCCGAAAATTGCAGCATAGCGTGTTGGCGTGCGTCCAAATCAGCGACGCGCCAATTCATCACAAGCGCTTCGCCCAACTTTGGATCACCCGACAGTTGCCGCACAGTGGCCCCATGCGCCGT
>Ga0115005_10002153_pt1 | contig 15736 bp, 11 predicted proteins | sample ArcOceMetagenome_FD_87163 | JGI IMG/M metagenome (GOLD analysis project Ga0115005, IMG submission 87163) | Marine eukaryotic phytoplankton communities from Arctic Ocean - Arctic Ocean - Greenland ARC118M Metagenome | ecosystem: Environmental > Aquatic > Marine > Oceanic | place: Arctic Ocean... | reverse complement strand
TTCTGGGTTCTGTAGATAATAAAGCAACATGGCAGTACTGTATTTTGCTCTACGAACAGAATCAAATTGTAGATTGCAATACTGGGAAAATTCAAGCTGCAAGAAAAAGGGACAGGTGAGATATTTTATCGAGACCACGGAAAGGGAAAATAATGTGTCAAGAGACTTACCAAACCATGCCTGGTCTCGGAGACTCCAGGTTTGACAGCTTGTTTCCCAGGAATATGGATTGGTGAGGGGTCAGACTTCAAGTCAAATCCCTCAATATACTGTGAATACTCGGATTCTTTTTCTTTCTCAATGTTGGTCTTTTGTGTCTTCGGACGGAGATGACAAACGAAAGTGGCTGCTCGATCACGACGGACAGCAGCAAGCACTTCATCACTGAGCCAGGACCCTCTCCGAATACCGTCGGAATTGGGAGGGTCAATGTTGGTCTCTTTCTTCTTTCCTGACTTCTTTTTCTTGTTTTTGGCTGAATCTTTGTACGCGTGTTTTTTATCGAGTAAGAATGTATCTTCACCAACCATGAGCTTCGCAATTCCTTCAGGACCGTCGAAAAGAAGGATGGCTCTCTGTTCAGGCGAGTATAACTCTTCCTTGCTGCTTTCTTCCTCAGTAGCATCGTTCGCACTGGATTCTGTAGGGTGTTCTTGCAGTAGTGTGGAAAGTCTCATACTCAAATTACTGAACGAAGCGTATCTGATTTCTTCTTCGTCCTGAGAGAAAGAAGGCCGAACTCCGCAAGAATTCCAGTACTTGGCAAGGATAGTCAATTGTTTCTGCACGTACTCCAAAAGATCAGTTGCCAGTGCGTGAATTGGATGGCCTTTTGGATTATAGCTCATGGCATTGCGAAACACCAACTCAAGGTCTGAAACAACTTCGTGAAAATCAGCATATTCTCCGAGGAGAATTTGAGTCAAAATAGTACCCAAATCCATTGGCTTCTTGACGATGACATGATAATCTTTCAGTTTGAGAGCAACTGCATTGACAGGACGGAGGAAAGGCGTTGCATTCGGATGACTCATGATGCAATTTTCAAGTAATATCGATAACTGGATCGACGGGCACCTGCTAGTTTGATTTGAACCAAATGCCTGGCTCGGTGCAAAATCACCTTGGCAATCGACAGGACGCATGTCGTTAGTATTTTTTTTCGACCTTCCCCACCTGGTTATACTCGCACTGTTAACTCGAATTGCTTCTTCAATCCAAAAGTCTCCTTCCAGGAGAGGGGGACAAGGCAGAGTTGATTCGTCATTCGAATCTTTCACTTTCGATGCCTTGTCGAATTTCTCGAAGGAGTCCTCGTACAAACTCTTGACGTCTGTAATTATACCACGATTCACCGCATGGCAGAGAACGTCGTGATACCAACCCAATAAACGCTCTTTGGTCGGAGTTCTTTGCGACTGTGGATGACCCCAAAAAACAAATGAATTTCCTCTACTTGGAGGACAGGACCAAATGTGAATCGTCGAAAATCCACGTTTTCTCGCAGTGGCGAAGTAAGCAGAGAGCATTTCGTGATACACCTGTGTTCTCAGACGGCGCGGTCGAAAATGTTCCACAGAATCAATGTAGGCCAAATAAACTCGTTTCTTCTGTACAATGCCACTTTTGTCATCTGCATCGGCTCCATCGTATTCCTGAACGTACATGCAAAAAATGCACACATCTGTTCCATCAACACGCTGGAAGAGAGCTATGGCACGAGAACGGTATCCTGCGCACGAAGGAGGTTCCTGAAATATCTGAATACCAGCAGTGTCAATTTTTTGTTGCATACGAAAGTGGCGAAGGACGGCATCTGGCACGTTGAATTCTTTTTCGCAATCTGAAATGACTCTAACAGTCAAGGTCTCCTCTGCACCCTCTGGGCAATCCAGAGAACGCATTCTCTCCTTGAGCTTTTTCTGAATAAAATCTGAAATGCTGCAGGTGGGGAGAACTCGAGAATCAACTGATTCCCCTCGTGGAATATCACGAATCTGCTCTGGCAAAGTTCTACCGGTCAAGAAGCTAAATACATTATTTTCCTCTTGACCCTCCTCCATCTTGCTATTTTTTACAGATTCGCCCTCTACAGGCACGGTTGAGTCTGCACAAAGAGGACAGATATAATTTGCTCGCTCTGTGCGAAAGTCATTGGCAAAGGCACACATTTCATGAACACCGTTGCTACATTTTTCACAATCAATCCACCTCTCAACAACATCCTCGTCGTTCCTTCTCTTGAGCAAATCACGCTTATAAAGAGTCCCTCCCTCTGTATTCAAATCTACCTCGTCGGTTGGTAGAATTGCAGGTAGATTCGGGAAACACTTTTGACACCACGTTTTGGTTCCATCACGGGTACAGTAGTAGTTGATATTACGACGAATCTTGGATCCAGAGCAAGCACTTCCAGCACAGATGAGAAGTGCAGGTTCTAATGATAGGCACCCCGAGTTACAAAGCCCACAGTTACGGCCGAGACATGCTGTACATTGATGTCTTGGCGGGGGAAGAGAGTACAATTGGGGTTGGAACTGAGGCACTGAAACTCCCACATTCAAGCAACTTGCTGCCGTAGGTCCAGTACCCATAGCGGCACCACCTTGAATTAGAGGGGTAAACGTGGATCCATTGATGATGGGAGCCTTCTTGGATAAAATGACAGCATACCCTTCCTCAAAATAATCCAGCAAATGTTTAGCAGCCTCATGGACGGGATGGAGTGGTGGATTGTACAAACACGCATTGCGAAAGACAAGGCGAATATCTTTCGCCACCTCTGCATGGCTATGATAAACATTGGCATATAGGTTTGTCTTGATAGTTCCTAGGTCCATGGGTTCCTTCACAATGATGAGGTAATCCTTGAGGCCAAGCCGGATTTGATCAACGGGGACATTGAACGTTCCTCTACGATTATACCCTTGGTGCGTCAATAGTCTATGCAAAAGAGGTTTTATTGGCGCTAGACTTGTTTCAATCCGGAGAGCTCGTAGATGAATTTGCAAATCTGGGGAAAGGTGGGCGATGGCCGTGGTGATTTCCTCTCGTTCTCTATCAAGTTCCTGATCTTGACTCTGGCGTTGACTTGGACTGTGCTGATGCGCAGTCTCTTCTTTGTGTTCCACGCGTGGGTTTATGGCACTATCACTGGTACCAGAAACAGCATTCGGATTCGAACCAGCATCTTGCTCTTGCGACCGCATTTCAACCTCTTGAAGCAATTGCTGTTCCATTACTTCTTGGCCGTGATGAACATTTTGACACACTTGCACTTCACCAATATCTATACAAGACATGCTGGCATCTCCTGCATCCAAATCACAGCTAACGACGCTTCTTACTGGTGAAGATGGAATAGGCGTGCACGGAGGAATGTATGCAATATTAGGATCATGACCTCCATGAGAATAGAGGTTGAGATTGTTTCTTGGAGTTTTCGGAATATGTGTACTTGAACTTGTATTTACATTGATTTTCAAATTCGATTTTGTTCTTGTCTCGTTGGAAGACGAAGCCTCCTCATGTGGATCCAAACTAGAAGACGGATCCAAATCCTGGGAAGAAGCCTCTGAATTGATAGGTTGATGTTTTTGGTTTTGGTTTTGTTGATCTGATTGAGATTCAATTTCGATTCTTGGTCTTTTGCGAGAAATTTCATTCGATGAAGAAATTTGAATGCTGTCATCTGGACTGTGATTGTGATTGCTGGAAGATTGTATATCTTGAGCATAGTTGGAAGCAGGCGAATTCATTTCAGAAGTACACATGCTGACACATCTACGGATTTCTTTTCGTTCGGTCGAAGGAGGAGATTGAGGATCTTGATTCGAATTTGTTTGAATTGCCATGATCAGTCTACTTGAGGGCGGCTACTTAGGCGGGAGATATTGTTTGAAATTTCTAAATGGAAAATTAAAATCCAAAAAAGTGAGGGGAAGGAAAATAAATGACGAGCGAGGGAGAACATTCGCGAACCACGGACAGACACGACACCGGCAGGGCCAAAAGGATCTTCTAAGAAAACAAACACCCCTATCACTGATTGCAAATGCGATGAAAGCGCAGCGAATTGAGCTGTATAGCCCAATAGCATTTAGCTTCTATCAAACGCAATGCTGCACTGATAAGGGAGTGTGTGTTCGGAAAGATCCATGCTTGCATTGCACGACGAATTTTGATCGATCGTGTTCAGCAGCGAAATAGGAGGGTGCACGATGCACCGTGAAAAAAGACAAGACGAGTAACTAAGTTCCACAAGGGGTAGCATTATTACTAAGGATTCATTCATCTATTATGCACTTGTGTATTGTTTATTAAACTCGACACAAATACAGAACAAGATGACTAGAGTTCTACAGTTGTGCTGTTCAATTACCTCATACTGCAGCTCTTGTGGAGCTGTAATGCTTGGATTGGACAGAGAACCAGAACCCTCTCCAATTCATAATTCACCCCTTGTCATGATGTCACGCAGAACTCACCTAAAAAATTGGGGGGGGGGAATGCTACTGCGCAAGGGATACAAAACTGTTTGTGGGGTTTACTCCAAATGCGGGAGCATTGCAAATTTCGCGGTTTGGAAATAATGACTTGAAAATTCGGAAGGGAGCGAGATTTTTAGTCTAAGGTTTGGATTGTGAAGAGAAGGTCTTGGAGTTCTAAGTGGCGCGGTCTGTTCTTTGTACGATATGGCGTATCATGCAATGCGATTGACAAAATATCAAAATATAGAGTAGTTGAAGCAATATCTTGAAATTTTGATCCCATCCCATGGAAGAGACACACATTGAACATGGATGGACATGTTTCTTCTCGAGGTAACAATAGCTAGGATTAGTTTACCCAATAGAAACACAAAGAGTCATATTTGAATATCGAGAGGCATCAGAAAAAAGAAAAAAGGAGATGAGAATGGTCTGTAGTGAATGGATGGTGATTGTCCCTTACACAGGAAATGGCCTAAAGGGGCCGTCGGACCCCAACATAATCTTCAGATTTTTGTTGTGAAGAATCCCAACTTAGAATGGCCTGTCCAAAATTCTTTAGATTTTGTGAAGAATCCCAACCTTTATCAGTTTTACCGTGGTTTTACGTAGAACCTACGGCAAAGATTCAACACCTCTGACACCTGATAATGACGTCATTGGGGGTTGACAGCATCCATTATTCAACTACTTTTGCACCCTTTTCCACTTGGAACCTTGGCGGGACAGGAGAGAGTTGATTTTTTTGAATTCCAACAGACAACCGTTGTGAAGGCGAAAAAAGAGAGAAATACGGAGAGTGTCATTTTTGGACAGCAGAACAACACAACAGTTATTAGTTATTAGTTGGCAGAACTGAATGCCAGAGTTACAGTAGTACAGGCACTTTTAATCTTGTCACTAATTGTTTCCACACTCTATTGAATACACAGCAGTACTTTATATCCTTCAAACCCAAATAACTTTGTCATAAGATGGCAGGATCAGAGAACACGACCAACAGAGTATACGTTGCCTCTGAAGAATTCGGATGGCTCCCTGCTAAAATCAAATCAACCTCTGGCACAAAAGCTGTCGTGGAAATCAAAGACTACGAGGATGATACTGCAATCCCTGCGTGTGAAGTAAGTCAGGCTGTTAACCCTTCAGCTGCGCAGAAAAAGAGAGGTGTCAAGAATATTCCCGTGAAAGACTTGGATATAGATTTGACTTCTAAATATTACAGTGGCGGAGTTCTACCGCTGCAAAATGTCGACGAAGACGGAAAACTGATTGAAGTCGAAGATATGGTCGACCTTAGTTTTTTGCACGAGGCGGCCATCTTGTATAATCTGAAAGCCAGGCATTCCAGGGGGATTCCGTATACGAGAACGGGAGATATTGTCATCGCGGTGAATCCCTACCAGTGGATCCATGAACTTTACTCCGAAGAAGTTAGAGGCTTGTATGCTGAGAAATTGGTTTGGAATGGTACGTTGGTCAATAAATGTATGTGCAATTGCATTTCATATTGCTCTCGTTCATTTTACTTACTGGATTTTTTCTCTTTTAGCATCGCAAGATACCGACCCCAAATCATTAGTGGAACCACACGTGTACGAAACATCATCTCTCGCATATCGCGGCCTAGCTGTGGATGGGCAAAATCAATCGATACTCGTATCGGGAGAATCCGGAGCTGGTAAAACTGAAACTGTCAAAATTCTAATGTCACATCTGGCATCTGTACAATCTCAAAGCAATGAAGTCCTTAAAAGTGATATTGTGGAACGTGTTCTAGATTCGAACCCACTTCTTGAAGCATTTGGTAACGCCAAGACGATGAGAAATGATAATTCCTCTAGATTTGGTAAATTTATTCAGTTGCAATTCGATACGGAGGATCCGACCCATGCTGCGTTTTCGGGGAAGAGTATTCCATCGGCTGTTTTGGCCGGGAGTAAATGTGAGACTTATTTGCTGGAAAAGAGCCGGGTGGTCAGCCACGAGGAGGAAGAAAGGAGTTATCACATATTTTATCAGTTGCTAGCTGCAAGTGATGATTTGAAGAAGGAATTTTGGGATGGATTGGTTGGAACGGATAATGAGAGTTTTGTATATGTTGGATATACTGATACAGATAGAATTGAGGGCAAGCCAGATGCGGAGAGGTTTCAGTTGACCTTGGATGCGTTGGCGATTGTAGGTGTAAAGGGAGATACTTTGAGGGATTTGATGAGATCTTTATGCATAGTTTTGCAATTGGGAAATTTGAGGTTTGAGCAGGATCCAGAAAATGAGGAGAATGCCATTATCACTTCAATTGAAGAACTTGAAACTTTGTCAGATCTCATGGGAGTCGATAATGAAATTGTGAAACTGTCATTGACGGAACGAACTGTCACTGCCAGGAATGAAGTATTCAAGGTTCCGTTAAATCTGGAAAGGGCACAGGATTCTTGTAATGCATTTGCAAAGGAAATCTATTCGAACGCATTTGATTGGCTTGTTAAAACTATCAATTATGCGACCTGTGCGGAAAACAATTACGAAAACCCAAAGGCCGACTTTGGTATGATTGGATTGTTGGATATCTTTGGTTTCGAATCATTCGCCGTCAACCGCTTTGAACAGCTGTGTATTAACTATGCTAACGAAAAACTTCAGCAAAAGTTCACCCTCGATATCTTTCGCAGCGTGCAGCAAGAATACGAATATGAAGGTATTGAACTTGGAGAGGTTACGTACAAGGACAATGCAGATGTATTGAGCCTGATTGAAGGACGTATGGGATTAATTTCGGTCCTGAATGAGGAATGTGTCAGACCCAAGGGAAATGACAATGCTTTCGTGACGAAAGTTTATGCCATGAACAAAGATACAGATGTGCTTTTCCGTGGTCGTTTCTTCCAAGATTGGGAATTTGGTATCAAACACTATGCTGGCGAAGTCACTTATGACGCCAACAATTTCGTAACAAAGAATATGGATACACTGCCGGAAGATTTGAACTACTGTCGAAAGAAGAGTACCAATACCATAGTTAGCGCTGAAATTATTCGTAATGTGGGTAGTTCGCGACCAAGAACCCCCGCCTCTGCAAAGCGCCCTAACCTTCTCAAGAAAAAATCTTCTATTGGATCAGCTACTGTTTGGACAAAATTTAAGACCCAGTTGGGTGAACTCATGGCCAACATTGGTGAGACTAGAACGCGTTACATTCGTTGCGTCAAACCCAACACGATGAAACAACCACGAATTATGCAACATTTATCCACAGTTGAACAGCTTCGATGTGCTGGAGTGGTCGCAGCAGTGACAATTTCACGATCCGCGTTTCCAAATAGATTAGAGCACGAACAAGTATTTGATAGGTTTATGTGTTTGGAAAAGAGCTTTATGCGAAAGTACCCCAATGGAGACGCTGATGAAGTGATGGAAGATGTCATTGGATTATTAGGCAGAGCACTCAAGAGTGTTGAAGTTGAGAATAATGGAAAGTTCGTACAGGGATTCGTGTGTGGTAAGACCCGTGCATACTTCCGTGCTGGGGCCTTGGAATATCTCGAGAATAAGCGCCTTCACGCATTTAGTGACTTGGCCAAGGACATTCAACGCGCCGTAAGAGGATTTGTTGCAAGATCGAAATACCAGCGTCTCAGACGAACAGCCATTTTCCTACAAGCTCAAGTGAGGTGCAATGCAGCCCGTGCTCAGTATTTCAAGATATACGAGGCCACCATCCTTATTCAATGTTGGTCTAGATCAAACTTTTCCCGTGCAAAACTTGTTCAGTTAAAACGAGACGATCGTGCCACCAAAATCCAAACTGCATTCCGTGCTATTGTAGCTTTGAGAAGATTCAAAACGCTTCGTGCCGCGGCAGTGAAGATCCAAGCTCGCGCCAGAGGATCCCATCAACGTCCTCTTTATCGTGCAGCACTGGCAGAAGCATTGGAAGAGGCAAAATTGGAGAATCAACTCAAGACTCTTCAAAGAAAGCTCGAAGAAGCTGAAGCAAAACGCATCGAAGCCGAACAGAGAGCTGAAGAGGGTAAAACTGTCATTGTCTATAGAGATGGAGAAGGAAAAGACAGTGACGCAACACAGGCGGAGTCGCAACCTCATTCTAAAGCCGCATCTTCCCGCCCTGCTGCATCTGCAATTTCTGCCCATCAACAAACACTCATGGATGAAAGTGGTAAAATGCTTGAATACCTGCGAAAAGAAGTATTTAAGCTCCGTAGCCAGAATTCTCAGCTCCGTACAGACTTTGAACTTCTCAAGGAGAACAATCAGCGCCTCATGGACGCTAACGCTTCTGCTGGTGCATCATTCGCAGCATTAAATCAACACGCGAAACAAATGAGCAAGACGAATGCGAAATTAAAAACCGATGGTAGTAAATACAAAAAACAGGCTCATCAGCTGTCAATGGCACAGGTTGAACTAAAAGAAGAACTGAAGATGAAGCAAGGTACATATATTGCCGAAGTCCATTCTCGCCTGCAGTATCAAAAAACTATGATGAGCATAGTTGATTTGGTACAGGATAATTGCAGGGATCATAGACTGGTGGAACAAGTATTGAAGCTACACGACGAGTGTGAGAGTGACTACATGAGTGGCCCAACGGGGCAAGACTTTCATACTCCGACGAAGAATAAAAGAGGTGGAGGCAGAGTTTCAAGTCCACTTAATGAATCAGGGGGCCAAGGCTTTGCAGGTCGTTTCAAGTCATTTTTGTTCTCAGATTAGATGGATCAATTACAAAAACAACAACAAGAATGCTGCCAATAACAAAAATGACAGAGGCGGATGAAGCTAGCGTAGAAAAACAAAATAGAGACCATACATTTTGATGAATGAATATTACTATGATATGTGACCTTTTGACCTTTGCTTTGCAATGGGTGGTATTGTAGTGGGTGTGTTCACAGCAGCTGTTCCCATCTTTGTTGTACATGTAATCGGAATGATTTTTCTCATGGCTTTCAACGATCTCGGGCAAACTCTGATGACCGAATTGCAGGCTTCTATTTTACTACCGTGTCAAACTATTCGCTTCTTGCTCCTCTAGGACAAGTTGTTCGTCGCAGTCTTAATGTAGCCACAGCATTGACTGGTCCCGTCGTTTTCGGCATTTATCTCCACCTTCCTTGCTTTGTTGCAGGAGGCATCACTCTTACTTAGTTTTGTGTAAGCGAAGGTTTGAAAAGACAGTGCAGGTAAGTATCTGAGAAAACTGAACGGAACAAGGAATCTGTTATGAATAGATTTTCATTTGCAACAACTGAAAAAGTGGTCCACCCACACGATGGTTGCCAACCGCACCAAGTGGCCAATACGAGTTGTGATTGGGATGATTACACGGCTAGATGATTCACAACATTTTATTGTTTCCGAAATACAGACAAGTTTTGAAATTTTCAAAATTGTATTGGTATCTTCAATTCGTGACTGCTGATTGGTTCAACGACCGTTGTGACGCGCATCTCATTCTTCAGCTCTCTTTGTCGTCCGTTGAGGAGGGCAATTCTAATTGAGCGCCAAAATAAGGTACCGCGCAACTACAGCGCACAACATCAGTCCATTCTATAGGGCACAGGAAAATGTTGAATAAATTATTTTAGCTACTTAACCTTGTTTAATATCCAGAAAAGAATATTTATTCCAACGCCCTAGCTATTGATTTGGGAACATATGTTTTTGTTGTCCTTTTGCACCTACCGACAGATCTTTCACTCAGCTGATCGCTTATTCAACTCACAGCTCACGGATCACTTCAAGGAGCGACATCCTTCCATAGACATACTTCCATAATATCACTCCAACCGACCACAGACACCTGTCAACACACCTTTCAGCACACCACAGACAACTCTAGAATCCTAAGAAAACAGAAAACTAAACACTATCGCCATTCATTGCTTGGACCATTTCATACCACATCGCCGAAAACTCATCAACTAAAATGACACCACGACATCCCATCGCATGTTCTTTTCTGCTATTATTTCTCTTGTCGGTCAGCACATTCACTCTCACCTCTGCTAATTATTTCTCGCTTGGAAGTGCCCATAGCATCACCAATCTTCAGACCTCATTGGGAGCTGACAAGAAATCTTCCATTTCGTCGTTGACCAAGAACACCCCTTTTCTGAAATTCAACGGTGGATCAATCAGCACAAGCGAGGTAGAAGAGTTAGAAGAGTTAGACGAATCCGCAGAGGAAGTCCCAAAAGAGGAGGAAGGAGTCGAAATCATTGAGACTGAAGAAGCGATAGAATTGGAAGCGACTGATGATGACACTTCTTCTTCAGTACCCACAACTGCAGCAGTTTTTGACACTTCTTCTTCAGTACCCACAACTGCAGCAGAAGCAGCAGCGGGATTGGCATCTCCTCCACTAAGAATTAGCACTTCTCAAAATGGAAATGAGATTGTCACCTGTCACAATAGCGAGGTCAAACGCCTTAGTAGAAGAGAGAGAAGAAGAGAGAGAGTTGTGAAGAAAAGGGCCATGAAGGACGAAGTCAAAAGTCACAAAACGATTGCAAAGAAACTGAAGGTGCGTTGGATTTTATAGAATGTAGAGACTTTGCAAGTTAGAGATGAAACACATAGACTTGTCCCTTGAAACATTCAAATGCTTCTTTACTTTGAGTTCTATGCCTCGCCCACCCATTACTGACAAATATTCCCGCCCTCCGTCAATCTCTATTCTATACTATAGAATCGCAACAATCTCAACATTGGGCGCAAAGTACTTCATGCGGGTTGCGGACTCTGGTTTGCAACTCTAAACCAACTCCTCCCCAGAAAAATATTCGTCCCAGGCATGGTAATATTGACATCCTTGACCTTCTTAATGGAATGCTTACGCTACCGCGAAGGATTTGGATGGATGAATGATGTCCTCAGCTTTGTTCTAGGGGGCACGTTGAGAAAACATGAAATGGAGGGAAAGTTCACTGGTAGCTTCTATTATTTCTTGGGAGTAACTGTTACCGCAGCATGTTTCCCAACAAGTTGTGCAAGTTTGGGAATATGCCAATTGGCATTGGCTGATCCCTCCGCGAGCTATTTTGGAAGACATACGAGACATGTGTATTGGTCTAGGATTGAGAATGGATTTTTTGGAATTGGAAGAAACAAGGGATTGTTGGGATTCCTTGGCGGTGCATTGACTTGTTTGCCATTCAATTACTATCTTCTTTCGATTGCCAAGATTCATGCAGCGTCAAACCCGGTGACTAGAGCTAGCATTCTAACGGCATCAATTGCACTCGGAGTTGCAGGGTCATTTGCTGATTTGTGTGTGCCAACTCCTGCTTTGACTATGCCAAAGAAGATTTGTGGTGTGCCAATGCTTCCTTTCCATGTGGATGATAATGTGGTTGTTCCTATATTTTCAGGATGGGCGTGCACGAAAATCTTTGATTATTTGGGATGGGTGCAAGGTGTACATCTTGCAAAGCTTCTTGTCATCTAATTTGGAAGGATGATCAATTTCATTCGACATTTTTGAATTTCCAATACCCATTATAAGGAGTCTATAGCATCTGCATTGCTCTAGCACCATCAGGGAGTGTTTGAACACGCGGAGAGGAAATAAGGTAGCAAACACAAAAGAAAGTAGAAACGAAGAAAGTCAATGCCAAAGTAACGTACGTCATGACACTATATTAATACATGTTACATGTTTATCACTTATGCCTTGATCTTCATATTGGTGATTAGGATTATTCAATATTTCACTTTGACTGTTCTTTGTGTTTCCCTTTCAGTGTCATTTTCTAACATTGAAGTCAATAATACTCCTACACGTATAGGTGTATTCTTAAATTTATGCATCTGTTAAATGCATCATTAAATCATTTTCTTGAGTTCGCCACTCTTGGCCAAAGGCATGAGCCCTGGCAAACCATCATTCAACCCCCCAATGGCTTTTCCATTAATAAAAATACTTGGCACCGACGTCCTTTTGATCATCTTTCCCAAAGTAGCTCTAATTTCATTTCCACTATTACCCTCCAATTCATCCAATTCCATAGCTTGGTAGGCTATCCCTTCCTGTTCCAAATAATCCTTTGCTTGTCTACAAAATGGACAAGTCGTGAAAGAGAACATCGTGACCTTCTTCGCGGCCACAAAATCATTGACCAAAATCTCAACTTGTTCCTCGTCATAATCACCGGCGACGATATCGGCGACCCATTGCTTGAATTTATAACCCAAGTCATTTCCAGCAACGAGCTCGCTGAATTTATTAGCGAGGGAGTCATCCGCTGCCCATTCCATAGGTTCGCCAGTACGGCCTTTGTCGTCAGGGACGGAGGAAGATTCAACTCTATTCATTTCAAGGTTGAAGAGTGTCGATGCAATTTGATCGAGTAAAGGCCGTTTCATTTCACCAAGTGTCGTGGATGTAGATGATGCGGCATTACTGTTACTATCGCGTTTACTAATGATGGAAGATGCGCATGGCAAGGTTCCAGTTCTTGCTGCCGGCGTTGATGGAACAAAAGCTGAGAGAACTCCGACTTGTAAGAGTCCAATGAGAAGAAGAAGGCAGAAGGAATACATTACTAATGATTGGGTCAGTCCAATCAGCGTCACTGTTGCAATGCACTACTACGGCGGTCGACGGTTGTGCGGATAGTTACTTAGGAGCTAAGTAACTTTGAAGGCAATGATCAATGATCAGTGATACGAAACAACATGCAACATGCAACATGCAACATGCAAACAACACATCCTGATAATTCTCATCTATCTTCGAATCTCTCATCCTTTCTTTGTGGTTTTAGTTTTATGATACATATTCAATAGGTAGGTTCTGATCTCCAATTTCAAGAAATGTCATCTACTTTTGTAAATTTGGGAAAATAGGTGTCACGTGTCACTGTGCAAATTGTCGGAAAGCGCCAGTATTGTTAAAAATGCGTATTGCGAAGCAACGCAATCCATACTTTAGTGCAATGATGATGTTTCGTGGTACACGCGCACCCACACATTTCATGATCGAATAGAGAGGAAATTCTTGTTTGGAGTTGGGAACGACTAACTTCAGCTTGGTTTAAAATAAACTACGCGGTGAAGTAAATCTTCACATATTAGCTATCTCATCGTGTGGTGGAATAAACATGTCTTTTTCACAATTCATGTGGCAAGAACTCAAACGAAAGCATAGCAACTCTAACTCGAGAGCCTTATTCAGAATCACTTGTTTCATCCCCACTCTCGGAATCTTGATCATTCCATTCCTCGTCTTGATCAAAGTAGACATTTATCAAGCAATTTGCAGGAATTAGTGCCTTGACGGTCAATCGACTATTATTTCCACTGAATGGAAATTGAATCTGTCCGTTGCTATTGATATCCAGGATATCTTCGTCAGATAAATTCGCATTCCTGCCATCGTGACAAGTCAAGTCTTTGAGCTTGGGGCAATCGACAAATGAAATGTGAGGGCAACCACAACCAAGTATTAATGTCTCCACTGACTTCGACTTAATTTCGATTTTTTCTTCGTACTCTGTTCCGTAACCCATAATATGTAATGTCTCCAAACGTGGCATATTCTCAATTGCAGTGGATATGTCCTCAGTTGCAGTTTTATAAATCTTGTTACAGCGTGTGAATCTCATCACAGTCAACACCAACATTTTAAGAGATGACGCAAACGTGGATAGAATTGGTCGATGATACGCTTCGGCGAAAATTTGTACACGAAGAATTTCCAGTTGCCCTGCCTGCCCAATCTTTCGTACCAGTGCATCGTGGATTTGATAGTTTTCATCAAAAATTGAAATGGGAAAATTCTTGGACAGCACTTCGAAATCTCGCAAGAACTCTGTCAGTTGATGATGATGACGATGAATGTGTAGATCTGTCAAATTGTCAAAGTTACAGGACTCAATGGTGTGTTTCGCCATATTGTACGATAATGGTGTGATATGATGTATACACGTGAATCGGCCGATCTTTACTCTGTACCTATTCATCCAAGCAATCTTCAGAGGCACTTTGCTGATCGACGCGTCGTCGTGACAAATCAAACGCACGTCAGCACTAACTGCGATGGGATATGTTTGCATGTATCCGAGACATGTGCGAAGGCAGCACTTGGAAGAATTAGCAAATGCACTTATAAAAACATTGTATTCAGATGCAGAGAAAGTGAAGGATAGGATATGAAATAAGATGCCATCCTGAAGCTCTTCAAAAGGACAAGATGGCGTTGCGCCTTTCACAACAGTGTGAATCACAGTGTTTTCAATATTTGACATGGTAGCATTGAATTGAGGAGAATGTACTGAATCTGCTTCTTGTCCAGAGATTCTGGTTCGCTTTCTATTGGGCAGCATCGTGGCGGTGTATATATGGCGATAGACGAGCCACGGTTTCAGTAAGTATCGACATAGAATCATCTCTCCCATCTCCCACCACCACCCACCACCACTTGTCGCAGCAGCCGTAGTACATATATTACTGTATTATTGGAACCGTGCGACTTCTACTGCTGTGATGGAGAGGCCATTATTGAAGGATGAAAATGTCAAATTTTAAATCATATAATTTTAGCGACTGAGAACTGAGATGTTACTGTTCACAATCTGTTCACTACAACAATAAACACGTTTACAAAAAGCTTCCTACTGTATAAAAGCATGTTTATATCCTTTAAATTAGTAAACACGTGACGCTGGTTCCATGGCTGGAGAACGCATAGCTGCCGTTGACACCGACAGCGCGGCAAAAAAACAATTTTACGTGTACCTGAAATGAATCAGTGACTGAACATTCCACTTTTATCTTGCAGCACCATTGTATGACGATTACCGGTACGTACCACCAATTTGTGAAATATTGCCTAAAGGGGATGGGGGGTCAAAGTAGTGGTAGCAATGCTAAGCACTTCTAGTATTGTAGTTCATCTTCAACATTATTGCTAACGAAAGAAGGGTTTATAATAGCAATCTATACAATCTACTCTTCATCTTCGGATTCAAATATTCTGCATGCAATCTCTTCCAAGCGAGCTGCTTCTCGTCTTTCCATGTCTTTGCAGACTCTTTTGCTCTCCTTCATTGCATCACAAAGTTCTTGACGCGAGTAACGTGCAGGGTCAAAAGAAGGTTCTGAATTTCCAATCCGCACCTTTTCCCTATTATCTTTGACATCGAGATGATTGTTCGCCTGCTCTGATAATCTGTCATCGTTGCATGCTCGTCTTTCCATGTCTTTGCCTTCTGAATTTC
>Ga0115005_10002151_pt1 | contig 15740 bp, 18 predicted proteins | sample ArcOceMetagenome_FD_87163 | JGI IMG/M metagenome (GOLD analysis project Ga0115005, IMG submission 87163) | Marine eukaryotic phytoplankton communities from Arctic Ocean - Arctic Ocean - Greenland ARC118M Metagenome | ecosystem: Environmental > Aquatic > Marine > Oceanic | place: Arctic Ocean... | reverse complement strand
TTGTATTATAATTTAGAGGAAGAAGTTTCTGGAGGATGTGGATCCGGTACATCTTGGCAAAATGTAGGAAATGACTATACAACAATAGGAACTAATAATGAAAACTCAGCGTCATTTAGCTCAATTAGAGTTAGAAAAGCAGATCTACAGCAAGCATCTTGGTCAACATCAGTATATGAAGGAATAGCAAATATTGCAACGCATCCTACCTTTGGAGTAGGATTTGACGGTGAAACAATTAATAAAACGTATTCCAATAAACCTGCAGGTACTTATAGAGTTTCTATCACTCAGAACACATCTTATACAGTTAAAAATCATAATACACAGACCATTTCTACAGGTACTTCTACTGCAGCACCTGCGATATACTGGACAATGAACTTTAATGAACATTCAGCAGCCGGTACTCCTATTACAGTTGGAACTTTTACTTCTCAAGTTAAAATAGGATTAAACGGAGTTCAAATAAGCGGAGCAGATGGATCAGTAGTTCTAGGTGATGCAGCAGACGACGGAGTAGCTAATATTTACGGTAATGTACTAGTAACTGGTAGATTAACAGCAAATACATCGAACCTTTCGGATAGAAGATTAAAGGATAATATATTAAATATAGGTAATGCATTAGAGTTAATAGGCAACTTAACTCCTAAATCGTTTAAATGGAAAAATAACGTCAACCCTGATGAAACTAGAGGAGAGTCTTACGGATTTATAGCACAAGAAATGACAGGCAGCTTTAGTCACTTAGTTAACGTGCAACCTAAATTAGGGTATATAGAGGACGTATTAACAGTAGATCAAATGCCAATCGTTGCTTTAAATACAGCCGGTATACAGGCACTTATAGAAAAGATTACTACTTTAGAAAATAAAGTAATAGAACTAGAAACAGCAGTAAGCGGATCAGAATAAAAAAGATATGAAAATAATACAAACATTTGCTACAGATAACTTTGATGATAATGTAAATTTTGCATTAAACACTCAGCAATTATTTTTCCACTACTTAAGTGCACAAAGCATAAGAAAGGTTTATGGAGATGATCAAGAATTTATATTAGTTACAGATACAAAAGGAAAAGAGTTAGCTACTATTTACGGATTCCCCTACTCTTCTATAAGTACAGCATTAGATGATTATCCATTTAACCGTCCAATAGGTTTATCTGGGTATAAAGGGTATACACTTTCTCTATATCCTGACGATGATGTAATACATGTAGATAATGATGTAGTAATTAAAAAAGTACTTCCTGATTTTACAGATACAATAGTACAATCTAACGAAGGTAATATGTTAGAATATGTACCGGGAACTGCATGGCATATTGCTTTAGCAGAAGCAGTAGAATTAACACTACCTCCGGTAATTAGAAATAGACTAACAGGTGTATATAACCCAGGAGTAATAGGATTTAAAGCTTCTAGTATAATAAGAGAGGAATACATAGAAACACATAACGAATACTTAGATAGAAACACAGTACTGCTTCGTAATTTATCAGTAGAAGTGCTGGACAACTTACCTGATTATGCTACCCAGTATATAAATACATTACTAGAAGAATCTGTACTCTTTAATCTATGTATAGATAATAACATAACACCAACAGAAGTACTAGACGTGGATGTAGTTGGAGCAGTACCGATATATACACCAGACACACCAAACAATGCTGAATACTTTAGTTCGTTGAGAGATAGGAGCAATAACTTTCATACAGAGTTAGGGTACCTACATTTTTTTATGTTGAAAAGAAATACCGCTGAAAAACATAGACTCCTAAATTACCTTGGAAATATGAACTCAGACTCCACAGTAACTTTTATACCTTCTGTAAGTGAGACGGTACAAGCATTCTTATCAAGTAGATACGGATTAAGTGTAAATCCATCTATTGAAGAAATGAACACAGTGATTAAGTTAATTATACTAACTTAGTTGGTACTCTGAATTATTATTCTTAAATTAATAAAATGATGGTAACAGTTCCCAGTTGGACCTTCAATGGTCACTTAGTAACAGAAATATCAGATATGCCAGAAGGCACATACGGATTTATATACGAAACTCTTCATAAACCTTCAGGTAAAAAATACCTAGGTAAAAAAGTTATATACTTCGAACGTAATAAAAGATTAGGAGTAAGAGCGTTAGCAGCTTTAAAAGAAGAAAGAAAATCTAAAGGAATCGGAGGAAGAACTCCTTTGAAGCAAAAAGTAATAACAGAATCAGATTGGATGAACTATTACGGATCTCATAAAGATATTTTAAAATTAGTCAAAGAAAGCTCACCTCTAGATTTTGAACGTAAGATCTTACACTATGTCTCCAGTAAAAAGCTCTTAACGTATTTTGAGTGTAAATACCTATTTATAAATGAGGTCCTTGAGAATAGAGACAATTACATAAACGATAATGTACTTGGTAAATTTTATAGAAAGGATTTTGATAAAAAGTAAATCATATGATAAAATTAGTAGAGTTAATAGGAACACCATCACTACAGTACCATATAGATAATGGACTCTCCTTACATGAGAATGTCTACCGATACTCTAGCGATAGCTTTATACAATTATTTAGTGAAGCAAGAGACGCTCATAGAGACGGTAAAATAAAACTTAACGAAGAAGATAATACCTTACTTGAAACAACAGATATAGGGGAATATGGGCAATACGGAGGTAAAAAAGTACCTTTAGATTTACCTATGGCAGAAGGATCTTATGAAGAAGGTGGAGAAGATGATAGGAAATACGCTCTACTAAGAGTAGAACCTAGAAATTATGAAGATATGATCGATAAGTTGCAAGACATGAACATTAACCATAATCGTATATCAGACACTGTAATAAAGGTATATACAGACAGAATACCAGACAAAATAATATATAACCTAACTCACGATGTATGGGTAGATAAATTTGTACTTAAAGAAGCAGAGTACCAAGGTAAGGATGTAGCATTAAATAAACCAAAACGAGGAGGATCTAAAAAGTTCTACGTTTATGTTAAAAATAAAAAAGGAAATATTGTTAAGGTATCTTTTGGAGGTACAACAGGGTTAAATGTTAAGATAGATGAACCTGGAGCACGATCTTCTTTTGCAGCACGTCATAAATGTGCAACTAAAAAAGATAAAACTAAACCAGGATACTGGGCATGTAATATCGGACGTTACTGGAAGTCATTAGGTGGATCAAAGAATTTTAGTGGGTACTGGTAGAAAATTTAAGATATGGGAGTAGTAAATTTACCGACAACAAATATTACAGTCACTGCAATTAATAACCTATCTGCAGAAGCTAAGTTAAGAAATAGCTCGGGGTATAGTGGTAACACAAATATGTCGATAAACACATGCCAAGCTTCTGGAGTGCATACAAGAATGTTACAATCAAACGGTGTACCATTCCGAGGAACTAATACAAACCCAGGCTTTAGGATTAACCCCTCAAGCGCTTTAAAAAAACATAGATTCTTAATAATATACGGAGAGAATTGCACCGTAGGAGTCTCTAGTCCCTCTGTATGTAAAGGAATGTTATACAAAGCAGGATCTTCTCCATCTTTTGAACAAACATCGATCAATTCAGCTAATTCAGCATCCGGTTACAAACTATACCTATCCGGAATTAATTATAATGATTATAGTTCTATAACAATCACAGCTAGTAGCTTTAGCTATGGATACTCAGCAGGGTCTTGGGTATGGTATACAGAATCAGGAAGTTTTGTTGGAGCAGTAGGTAGCGGAACAACTTCTCAAACACTTTATGCTTCTTCATATACAGGTACATCCTACGCAATTCTTAAACACGTAGCTGGTTAATAATGGATAATCCCTATATAGAGCTTAATAAAGTAGGTCATATAATAAGAGAGTTTTCCTATGATACAGATGCTTTCGAATTAGTATGGCATAGAGATAAAGAAGATCGGTATGTAGAAACTCTACATAAAACAGATTGGAAATTTCAATTTGATAATGAACTTCCTGTAGATTTAACTAAAGACAAACTATTTATACCTAAAGACACATATCACCGATTAATAAAAGGAACAGGAGATTTGTCAATAAAAATACAAAAATGAAACTAGCACATATAATATTAGAAGGAAGAGATTTTGAAGAGTACAGAGTACTTGCAGACCAACTAAGCAAAGAGTTTGGCAACTCAGATGTAACTTTCTCTCTAGGAGAATACGTAGGAGGTAGAGAAGATAATGACCCTTTAAGAGGAAAAGGATTCGGGAAAATGAGCTTTAGAGGTTCAGATGAAATAGCACCTGAAGAGTGGAATAAAGCTATTCGATTCCTTAAAGGTAAGGATTACGAAATTACAGAAGAATCAAACTACTATGAAGTAGACCCGGGAGAAAGAACTATCTACCCAACAATAAAATTTCAATTTAACGTAGATGAAACTAACTAGAATCCTTATAGGAGAAATATTAGAATCAAACAGAGGTTTTGAAATAGAAATCTATAAGCTTAAAGAAAAAGGAGCTACATACATAGGGTCCGGTGATTACGGCTCAGCTTACTTATTAGACGGAAAAGTTCATAAAGTTACTACAGACGAAGTAGAATTAGAACACGCTTTAATATTAAATAAGAAAAAAACAAATAATTTTGTATACATCTACAGCGTAGAGGTTATTAATACTAAGTTAGGGATAGTAGTAATGGAAGTACTAGGTAAACTAAAAGAAGATATCCCAGAAGAATTCGTTGAAGCAACTCAAACAGAAGCAGCCAGACTTGGAATTGATCCAGATGAATTAGACTTTGTTGGCGATAACATTATGGTGCACCCTAGATCAGGTAAACTAAAAATGATTGACGTATAAGTTGCTCATTAAACTTATTTTTCGTATATTATAGATTAATACGTACGTAAAATTATATGGAGTATACCTTCCTTCTAGGTTCTATTGAAAATATATTAGGTAAATCGCATAAGAGAGCACGAGGCAATTACGCTTTCCATTGTCCTTTTTGTAATCATAGAAAACCAAAGCTTGAAATAAACATGGCTACCAATGAAGAAGGTAGGAACCCATGGGAATGTTGGGTATGTCAAACTAAAGGACGTTCAATACGATCGCTATTAACCCAATTAAAAACTCCTCCATCTGCTGCCGCAGAGATACTAAAATACGTACCAAGAGGATCGGAAATAGAGTATAAAGGACTATCAATAGTAGAACTACCTAAAGAATTTCAACTCCTACATACTTCTTCATCAACTTCATATGTATCAAATATAGTTAAGAATTACTTATATGAGAGAGGACTTACCGACTATGATTTTATTAAATATGGTATTGGATACTGTACAACTGGAGAATATGGAGGACGTGTTATTATACCGAGTTATTCTGCATCCGGAACACTCAATTTCTTTGTTGCAAGAACTTTTGACGGCAACTACTTTAAGTACAAGAACCCAGAAACTTCAAAAGACATAATCTTTTTTGAAAATCTAATTAATTGGAATACGCCTATTATACTATGTGAAGGGGTATTTGATGCAATAGCAATACGTCGAAATGCAGTACCGTTACTAGGTAAGAGTATAACTAACGAATTATATAAAAGAATATTAACAAGTAAATTAACCGACATCTATATCGCTTTAGATACTGATGCACAAACCCAAGCTCTAAGGATAGCAGAAAAATTAATAGCGGCTGGATTTAGAGTATTTTTAATAGAACTACCTGATAAAGATCCATCAGAGATGGGATTTAAATCTTTTACAGAGCTAGTACAAAACGCAACCGAATTAGACTTCTCGAAGATAATGTTGCAAAAATTAAACCTATGATAAAACAAGGAATGAACATTCTAGAACAGAATGAAAAGAAAAGATTAGATTTTAATCCTCAGTTAAAACAGATTAACTTCTTAGATAGAAGAGTTTACAAAAGAAAAGAAGGGGTGTATTACCCTTCAGTTACTACAATTCTGCAGTATATGCCGAAGAATAAGTTCTTTGAATCTTGGCTTAAAGATGTAGGTCATAACTCTGACCTAATTATGAGAAGAGCAGGAAAACAAGGTACACAGGTTCATGAAGCTTGTGAACAATTAGTACTTGGAAATGAAGTTTCTTGGATGGATGATTACGGTAACGCTAAATATTCTCAAATAGTTTGGGAAATGATATTAAAGTTTGCTGATTTCTGGAGAACTCATAAACCTGAATTAATATCCGCTGAAGACTTTGTATGGTCAGATGAACACAAGTATGCAGGAACAGCAGATTTAGTCGTCAAAATGCATGGAGAAATATGGCTACTGGATATAAAAACATCCAACTCAGTCCATAAATCTTTTGATTTACAACTTTCAGCATACGCTAAAGGACTAGAAGAAGCTAAGGGAATAAAAGTTGAACGTACAGGTATCATCTGGCTTAAAGGACATTCTAGAGGTCCATCAAAACAGAAAAATGTAATACAGGGAAAAGGTTGGAAAGTTTTACAGGTAGATGAAATTGAAGAAAACTTTGAACTGTTTAAAATGATATACAAACTATACTCTCTAGAGAACCCTAATACGGAACCTATTTATAATAGTTACCCTACAACACTAAAACTATAAGATATATGAAAGACTCCAGAAAAGCATTCTTAAGAATAAGTATAGTGTACATTACGTTAGTCTATATTCTTACTGGATGCGCTTCATTCCAAGTTAGCACTTTAAATCATGATCCAATATACTCTATTGAAGGCTCAGATGCTGAAGTAACTGTGATTGATAATGAATTTGAATTGCGTAATTTAATTAGAACTGATTTTAATTTTAGATATAACTTTGCTCAGTACGCAATAAGTCAGCCTAGATCATTTGATTGGAATAATAGAGTACTAGGTAATAGGTATAGCTTCTATAACCCTTATTACAGTAGAAGTCAAATGTGGAATGATTGGGTATGGGGGTATAATTGGAATTCACCTCATAGATGGTCACCATTTGGATATGACCGATGGGGGTATAGTAACTACGGATACGGAACAGGTTGGTCATATAGTTGGAATAATAACAGATGGTCAAGTAATTCATGGAACAGTCCATATGGTTGGAATAACTATTATGGATGGAATACCGGTCATAATCCATTTTATGGCAATAATTATAATAGAAGAACAAGTACATCCTATATTAATGGGAGAAGAGGAAGAGTAGCACAAACAGTAATAAACAAAAGAAGAACAATTAATACCAATAATAATGATCAAACTATCAGACTTAATACTAGAACGATCAGATCGACCGAAGGCAGTAATAATGGCGGGAGGAGCAGGATCAGGAAAAACGTACCTATTAAACCAATTATCGTTAGAAAGCCTCCAACAATTCAACCCAGACAAGTATATAGAAGACCCAACCCACCCGTATCACAACAACCTAGGAGCAGCAGCCAAACAAACAACCAAAGACGTTCAAGCAGCAGCAGGAAACAAAACTAGCTTTGTTTGGGATACAACAGCTTCAGGAGTTGGATTTGATAAGACTTTAGCTCAATTATTAGATGCTGATTTTGATATATACATGGTAATGGTATACTCTCATCCAATGATATCTTATATCTCTAACTTTGCTAGAGCTGAAAGAAATGTACCAAGAACAGCTGTCTTCTCAACATGGAGAAACGCTTACCAAAAGATAGGTGAGTTTAATCAAAAGCTAAAAGGTCAGATGTCTATATTTGTTAACGACTTTGGCGGCAAATACGATAAACCAATTCAGGACTTTAATGCAGCAGCAAAAAAAGGAACTACTGGTATTAAAGACTTCCTTACTAAGTATAACGAAGCAAACGGCATCGGAGGATCTTCCTTCTTTAAACCTATTGAATGGGAAGACGGAGAAGAACAAGAGTTTACTAAGCATGTAGGTAGCATACAATGGGATAAAGGCAACCGATCAGAAGACAAAGCTATAAAAAATGAATTTATAAAATTCTTTAGAAAGAATGGAGTAGGACCAGGACAGGATAAACTTAAAGCAGCAGTTTTAAAATATAGAGCATCTAAAGAAAAGAACGATAATAAGGATACAGAGATATTAGATAATATTGCTGAAATGATATACAGTCCACTTTTTCAAGAAAAACTACAACACTCTACCCCTAAAGAGATAGATTCTAAATTACAAGCATTTCTAGCATGATAGCATTATATCCAGGAGCATATAAACCACCTCATAGAGGACATTTTAATGTAGTTAAATCACTGTTAGATAATTCCTATAGCGGAGCAATATACGATAAGGATAATTACAAAGAAACAGGAACATCTCTACTTAAGGGCACACAGGGTAAAAAACCTAAAATAGATAAGGTTATAGTATTTGTTGGAGCCGGCGAGAGAAACGGTATAACAAAAGCAGAGTCGATGTCTATCTGGAACTTATACGCTAAGTACTTAGGCAATATAGAGATACTAGATGGAGGCTCAAATCCAATGTTTGCAGCAAAAGATTATGCTCAAGCAAACCCAGACTTAAAATTTGTATCTGTTACGGGAATTAGGGGGGATAAAGACTTTGTAGATTTAAGAAGAGTTACAACATTTAAAAATGCTCCTAACGTCCAAGGGTTAGCATTTGCAGCAGCACCTGGATCCGGAATTAGAGCTACTGACTTTAGAAATACAATCTTATCAGGTAATTTAGATAAAGTTGCAGACTTCTTCCCAGAATCATTATCTAGTGAAGAAATAATATCAATTTTAACAGACCTTAAAGATAAGATAGTATCTGAAATATTAGCAAATAATCTCGAAGGATTTATTGATAACTACTTCAGCAAAGAAGATTCTATAAATGAAATCGGAGATTTATCTCAAGAGCCATATAAATGGTCTGCTTTTGATAAAGCTAAAGATTCATCCGATCCATATTCATTTTATGATTTCAGTACAGATAATGGTACAAAGTATCAGGTTGTATTTAATCGAGAAGTATTTGGAAAGACGGTTAACTACGATATGTCATTTGTAGCTAAAGGTAAAAACGGTAAAGGATTTTCCACAGACGCTCTAACAGGGGATAATGAACCTTTTAAGATTATGTCTACAATAGTTGACATTACAAGAGAACAAATTAAGAAAGCTGGAGATGTTGAGTTTATTACATTCGAACCTACTAAAGGTAAAACTGGAGAAGAAGGAGCTAAAGGTAATACTCGAAGCAAGCTATATAAAATTATCATTAAGAAGAACTTTCCTAAGGCAAACGTTAGTGGAACAGACACTGTAGTTGTAGATATGACAGCATATATAAACAATGACTTAAGGGAAGCAGTTGTAGGGGATAAAATTGAATGTGACAATTGTGATTGGAGTTGGGATATATCAAGTGGTGGAGATGATTTATACATATGCCATAAATGCGGTCACGATAATAACACAGAAAAGCAACAGTTAGAGCTAAAAGACTTTATAGGTTCTTTAGTAGAGTACATGATTGACATCGGTATGAATATTACACCGTTACCAGAAGTTACAATAAGGAAAGACAATCAAAATGCTTCAAACTTTTTTGGTAGTACCGCCCACTACGACCCTAATGCAAAAGAAATAGTATTATACACCTCTGGCAGACATATGAAAGATGTAGTAAGGTCTTTTTCTCATGAAATGGTACATCATACTCAGAACTTAGAAGGAAGATTAGTAAATATAACCACTCAAAACACTAATGAGGATCCTGCACTACTGGAATTAGAAAAAGAAGCTTACACAACAGGTAATATAACATTTAGAAACTGGGAAGATTCAATTAAGAATCCAACCGACGAAGCTAAAAAAACTAAGAAATAAGTTGCTTCTTAAAGTAATATTTCGTATATTTAAGTATATTAATATAAAATAAAGGTTATGAGCAATAGTATAGTAGATTTATTAGAAGCGTACCCGCTTCCAGAACAAGAAAGCAAACCACCGTATAAACTTTACTGTGATATGGACGGAGTCTTAACAGACTTTGAAAGCAGATTTCACGAAAAGCTTAATACTGTAGGTAAAGACTTCTACCCAATGAGGGATATTTCTAAAGTAGAAAAACCAAAAGATTTTGAACGTATATTCGGAATGACAGAATTCTGGAAATTCATAGATCAAACAGTAGGTGTTGGTTTCTGGTCTGGTATGAATTGGATGCCTAACGGCGAAAAACTTTGGAACTTTATAAAAGGTTATAACCCTGAATTACTTACATCACCCTCAAGAGATAATACTTCTAGATTAGGAAAACAGCTCTGGGCAAAACATCACTTAGAACCTAAACCTAGAGTTATATTTGCATATTCAGCAGATAAAAAGAGATACGCTAATGAAAATAGTATACTAATAGACGATAAACCGTCTAATATAGAACAGTGGAGAGCAGCAGGAGGAATCGCATTTAGAGTTAAAAATGGAGATATTACTGAAGCTATAAACGGATTAAAAGAACTAGGTTATGAAGGATAGTGCTTTAAAGAAGGAATTTAAACATTCAGATGTTGAGAGAATTAGAAATTTAGTTAAGAAAGACTTTACCTCTAAAACAAAAGCTCAATCAGGATATACCCGTATAGTTGAAAAACACTCTGAAGGAGAGGTATGGGAAGAAGGAGGTAAACAGTGGACAGTTAAAGATGGCTTAAAGCAGAACATTACTAAGTTAGATGATGCTAAAAAAGCAGTACAAATTCCACTTACTTGTCCTAAGTGTAGCGGATCAATGTCATACTTTTTGAGTAAACAGATCTATAAAATTAATAAGATGTGCTTCGATTGCTTTATAGGATGGGAAGCGGAGATGAGAAGAACCGGAGTATACGAAGAGTACCTACTACATGCACGAAAAGGTAACTTAACTTTATGGATAAAGGAATTAGAACAACAATTTGCAGACACAATAGATTCCGATGATACTTTTGTTACGGAACAAGGAGATATAGAATCTTGGAACGTAGATAAAACAATGGAAAAGAAGAGGATGACTGAAAAATTTCAAGAATACATTACTTATCTAAAGAGTAAGCTGTAATCGTATATATTTATATTTAACTATATATAACCTAATTACGATTATGACACAGAAGCAACTATTAGAATCAGTCTTATCTGAGTTAGTCCACATTAAAAAGCATATGCCCAACGGGGAATTAAAGATTATGCAGAAAGATGTAGAAGCTCTAAAAGACAATATGTCTGATTTAAAGTATACACTATTAAACCCTGACTCGGGAGTAATTGTTAAAACTAATATGAACTCAGAGTTTAGAAGAAAAGTAGAATCAGGAGAAAAAGAATTTTCTAATAATATGCTTGAAGTGAAAGACCTTAAGAGGTGGAGAGATGGAGTAAATAAAGCTCTTTGGATAATTTTTGCAACCCTTTTCGGAGTAGTTATAAAGATACTATCAGAAATACTACATAAAGGATAAAATGCCAGTAAAAATTAAACCAAGTGCTAAGTCTTATAAGAAAGACAAAAAAGGAAAAATGACTTCTAAATGGGTTATGGTTCACTATACTGTGAGCAATACCTCGACAGAGGAGTTAAAGAAACTTTATGAAAGCCCTTCGTATAAAAGAAAGAGAGAAGCAATTAAAAAGGAACTAGTAAAGAGAAATGCCTTATAATAAAGCCCACATAAAAGAACTTATACTGGAAGTTATGTACGAAGGAATACATGACCCAGTAAAACCAGGTATTTTAAAAAAGAGACTAGGTAAACTCTCTTGCTCTGCAGTTAAGACAGCAAAAGCTGGTTTAAAAGACAAGGGTACACATTATGCAAAAGCATTACAACGATACTTAAACTACCATTGCAAATGAAAATAGCTCAAAACAAGTTAAACAGGAACGCTTACTTTCTAGATCCAACACAAGATATAGAAACACTTAAGGATAAGCACTCTGTTGACATGTTTGATCAAAACGGTTACCATTTAACTAAAGCAGAACAAGCATTTTTAACAAGCAATGGGTATGAATCTGTTATACGAAGAGACGAAGATTGTTTAAGGTATGATTGGTTAGTTTGCGACAAAAGAGACGGAGCACATATCAACCATTCAGATTTATTTGAAAGAAAAGGGTTTTACTCTACTGCTTTAGAGCAACTTAAAGCTATTGCGGAAGAACATAACCCTATGCTTCATAAGTTAATTAAAATGAAACCTAAATGGGGTATAGACATATCTATTGATTACGTCAGTGAGGACTGTGTTTTTGAAGTTTTTCACTATGAATGGGATTCATTTAATTTTGATTATGTAGAAAGTAAAAAATTAGAAATAGAAACATTTGTAATAAACCAAGACTGGGACGAAGTTGCTATAAAACTTTGGAAGAAACGTAAAGATTGGTTATATTTAGATTTTTTTGAACAAACTAAGTGGAGAACTAATTACTTTGGTCTATCCCCTGAGAAGTTTAAAAATGTTATTTGGGAAGAGTAATCTATTTATTTATATAGCTATACAATAATAAAACACACTATAATGACGTACGAAGAATTAAAATCTCGTCTATCACAAGTTGAAACTGCTCTTCAGAGCATCAACGGGAATAATGCACCAGCATTAGATATGCAATATACTACTGAAACAGTCCACCAGCTAACCTCTATTAAAGAATCTCTAATAGCTAAACTTCAAATGTTAGAAGAAGGAGATGAAACTATGTTTGTTTCTACAAAAGGAGGAGACACTAAAGCAGTAACAATGGACAGAAAAGCAGCAATGGATTTAAAGAAAGACCCAGCTATTACAGGAATAGATACTGCAAAAGGAGCAACAATAAAAGAAACCGATAGACTTGTTAAAAACAAAGGTATAGAGTTTACCAAATTAGAAACTACATTATTAGCTAAAGAAGTTGGTAAAGCAGTTGCTAAAGCTTTAAAAGCATTAGGAGACGAAGTCGGCAGAATGAAAGCTATAAGACTTGAACCTAACTCATTTGAAATAGAAGTAACATATAAAGGAGAAGTAAGAGACGATGAGTTCTCATTTTATGTTTCTAATGACGAACTTCATTTAGTGGATTTCACCTTCGATAAAGTAATGGTTAACGTTGGTGCTAAACCATCTGGCGAACCTATTATTAACGTAGACGTACTAACTAATGAACTTCAAAAGCATTGGAAATCCTTTAACGAAAGTTCAATTAAAGAAGGAGAAGGAGATGATCACCACTACATTAAGGTAAAGTCAAACGATTATAAGAAAGCTATGGCTATCTTAGATCAAAATGTTGATCCAACTTACGTTAAAATGGATGTAGTAGATGACGACGGAGCAGGGAATACAATTATATACTTTATGTTCAAACATGAAGCTGGTTTTGACGACATGTACGATGACTCAGAGAATCCGGACTCAGAATTTTACCAAGAACCTGATGAAGATCCACAAGCATTTATTTATGATGTAGTTATGGACTTAAGAGCAAATGATATTGAATTAGCAGGACATTCAGCAGAAATGGATGAAGCAGCAGATAATAGTGATTGGGCTATGAAAATCCGCAATATTAACCAACATGGAAGAAATATGAAACAAGTTGATAAACTTAAGAAAAGTGAACCAACAATTAATCCTGACTATAAAAAAGCTATTGGTAACTCTCCTAGAGTAAAAGCAATCATAGATAAACTTGAAGCTAAAAGGGCTCAAGTGATGAGAGACATGGAGCAAGAGGCAGAACCACAAGGAGGGCCTATTTCTGACAAATATGGAGACATGTTAAACAAGATAGATACTGCACTTGAAAAAGCAAGAGGTGGAAAAGTAGTTCACTATGATGACAGGCAGGTAGATACAAGTACAAATGAAAATGCAATAGATCCAGCAGAATATGGAGATATAGGCAAAGCATACCTTGCAGGATTTAAAAAACAACATACATTAACTTTAGATCAATTAGAGCAATTAGGTCGTAAGATAGTTAATCAACTACATAAAGGAGACTTTGAAGCAGCTAAAGCTAAACACCTCAGTGAGGCAGGATTTTCTGATGATAGTTTATTTACTTTTGGATTTGATTTAGATGAAATACAATATGTAGTTGATTACTTACAAGCTAACTATTCAGAACAGGACTACGAACTTCATGTAGGAAGAGGAGATACTCATCCAAATGCAGTTACTTTAAATAATCCAAAAATGGAATATGATGCTGAACTAGGAGACTTACTAGATGGAGCAAAAGGAAGCGACCAAACAGACTATGAAGACTATCGTAGAGAAGAAGATGATTATGCTAATAATGAACTTCCAGAAGAATTAGAAAAAGGTCAAGTAAAAAAAGTTAAGAAGATAGTAGGGCAATTAAAAAAGTCTGTAAAAGGACATGGAGCCCAAGCTGAATATCTAGGTTCATTAATAAAGGAGAATGCTTCTAGAAACTTAGATGAAATATTTGGAGCTATAGGATATAGACAAGGATTTGACGAATTTATAGAAGACAATCCAGGAGCTGTTGAAGTACTAATGGAATGGATAGGAGGAGTATCAGAATTCAGAGAAAGAATATCTAATGAGTACTCTAGAGAAGAACAAGAAAATTTAGGATTCTACTACGGAGACGATGATGAAGATGAATATAACGAATCTACAGTTAAAGAAGGTAGAGGAGATTTAGAAACAATCATGAGAGTTGTTGAAGACATGGCAGCAGAAGATGGAACTTCTGTTAAAGAAGCAGCAGAAGAGTTAATACATAACCTTAGAGTTACATACGGCTTAGATGCAATGGATGAAGGTGATAATTCCCCCATTAACAATGCCAGACCCCGTGATACTAGGCCAGAAGAAGAGAGATGGGATGGTGGAATAGGAGAAAATCTAAACCCAGAAGTAACTAATAAAGTTAATCAGTTTATTAAAGCAATGGCTAAGAGATATGGATATGAAGAGCAAGATGCTGTTTATGCTATTATGGCAGCTTTAAAACAAGGTTCTTTTGATGGAGTTAAAGAAGGAGATGGGCTATGGGCTAATATAAATGCTAAGAAGAAAAGAGGTGAAAAAGCATCTCATGGTAATTCAAAAGCATTTAAAGCAGCTAAAAAAGCAGGAAAAGCTTTAGCAAAGACTAAAGAAGGGGTATTAAAAGAATTCACAGATCAAACATTTAAAGGATCAGAAATAATTGATATGGCTAATAAGAATGCACCGGATATGTTCGGTAAGCAGATCTTTGCAGACCTACTACCTAAAGGGATGGCTAGTGAAAACGCTGCTATTGAAGCTTTAAAAGCTCATGATAAGAGTCCTTTAAAACATAGAATGGGAATATATGCTCCAATGTTTGTACACGTTCAATATCATAATTTAGAGCATGAAGGTGAAGAATACCAAATGCATCAAACACAATACTATAACGGTAACTTTAAAGACAAAGATCCAAACTTTAATCCTAGAGTATCTAGAATTACTTTATTTAAAGACCCAGAAGGGGAAGATACTAACTTAGGTATGATATTAGTTAAGACTGGTGAATACGTACAGGATTTAAATGTTCTACCGGGACTAGGGAAGAGAGTTAGTGAAGTAGTAGAAGAGCAATCCTGTAAAGTAGGAGACACTCTAACTAAAGATGGTAGAAGAGGAAAAGTAATTAAGCATTCTAAAACACAAGCTACTGTAGACTTTGGAAACGGAGATGTATACGGTATAGCACATAGTAGAATCAAAGACGGTAAGATATTAA
>Ga0115005_10002148_pt1 | contig 15745 bp, 13 predicted proteins | sample ArcOceMetagenome_FD_87163 | JGI IMG/M metagenome (GOLD analysis project Ga0115005, IMG submission 87163) | Marine eukaryotic phytoplankton communities from Arctic Ocean - Arctic Ocean - Greenland ARC118M Metagenome | ecosystem: Environmental > Aquatic > Marine > Oceanic | place: Arctic Ocean... | reverse complement strand
AAGCTCAAAGCTTAAATCCGTAAGGGCATGATGGCCGCCGGGATAACTTTTACTGACTCGGTCAAATAGAACGTGTGCCACAAACCACCCTGTTATTATTATATGTGTTCGACTGGCCCTGCTTAATCGTCAGCAAATAACGCGTTTATAAACTGCTCACGATCAAATGGACGCAAATCATCTATCTGCTCACCCACGCCAATGAAGCGCACCGGTAACGCCAACTCTTTAGCGATAGCGAAGATCACGCCACCTTTGGCAGTGCCATCGAGTTTGCTTAAACTAATACTGTTCACACCCACTGCTTGCTGGAACAATTTGGCTTGGCTAAGGGCGTTTTGGCCCGTGCCTGCATCAAGTACCAGCATCACTTCATGGGGAGCGGTTTCGTCAATTTTCTTCATGACGCGCACCACTTTTTCTAGCTCTTGCATCAAGTGCGCTTTATTTTGCAAACGCCCCGCCGTATCCGCAATGAGTACATCAATCCCTTTGGCTTTCGCACTTTGCACCGCATCAAAAATGACAGAGGCACTATCGGCACCCGTATGTTGAGCCACCACCGGCACGTTATTGCGCTCGCCCCAGGTTTGCAATTGCTCAACAGCCGCCGCACGGAAAGTATCCCCCGCCGCTAACATGACCGATTTGCCTTGCGCCTGAAAACGTTTCGCCATTTTACCTATGGTCGTGGTCTTGCCCACACCGTTCACACCCACCATTAAAATGACAAATGGTGAATCTGACTTCGGGATTTCAAGCGGTGCATGACACGGCTCAAGCAAGTCCGTTAGGCTGACTTTTAACGCTTCATACAGTGCGCCAGAATCTTTTAACTCTTTACGCGATGTGCGAGCGGTTAAGTCAGTGATGATATCTTGAGTGGCTGCCACGCCAATGTCGGCCATGAGCAATTGCGTTTCGATTTCTTCTAATAAATCGTCATCAATTTCCTTCTTGCCCAGTAATAAATCACCTAAGCCATCTGCCAAACCTGAACGGGTGCGTGACAAGCCCGCTTTAATTCGAGCAAAAAAACCGGCTTTGCTCGCAGGAACACTTGGCGTTGGGTTATCTGCTTGAGCCTGTTCAACGGGCGCATCGACCTGAATGACTTCAGGTTGCTCAATTTCCACTGGCACTTGTTCTGGCGCCGACTCGACTATTTCTTGCTCAACCGCATTTTCTGTGGGTTGAGGCTTAGGGGCGTTTTCCGCCTTTTTTTTAGATTTTCCCCAGCCAAACATGGGCCTTGTTCCACCTAATGCTATAAAAGGGCTATCCTAACATTAGTCGCCTTTAAATACCGCTATCAGTTAGGCCTGCAACAATAAAAACTAGGCCTCTAAGGACAGAGTATGCCCACCGACCATCAGCCCACATTTAGCCGCACCAGTTTAAATATTTTGATTCTTGTGTGCGTCGTGCTGATTCTCATATTTGGTCAAACCAGTCAAGACGATGGCAGTGTGGATGTGCCTCCCGTTCCTAGACTGGAGGTGAGCATCTGGAAAACCGATAGCGGCGCAAGTGTATGGTTTAGCCCCATGATCGACGAGTCTATTCATATTCAACTGCATTACTTGGCTGGGTTTAGTTTTAATCGCGCACCTTTTTCAGCAGGCACAAGCCAGCTATTGGTCAGTTTATTAAACCATCAAGCCAAGCAGATGAAACTCCCTGCCCTCGTCACGCAAAGCCCAGATTTCATCGAAATCCGCATCCAACTCAGTACCGATGCGTTAGCCATGAAGCAGCAAATTCAAGGCTTACGCAGCCTGATCTATCGCCCATCACTGGCGAACAATATATTAAACGACGCAAAGAACATCTTGCCTAACCACCTAGATGAACTGTGGCAGAAAGCGTATTTGCATCACCCATACGAAGGCCCCGAACAAGGGACGCAAGCGAGCATCAGTGGTATTCATCGGGCAAGCCTGCAGAAATATCAGCAAGGTTTTTTACACCCTGCCCGCCTATTTGCCAGCATTACTGGCAATATCAATGAACAAGCGGCACAGGTCATCATGGAATCGTTATTACCCACCAGCCCATTTACGGCAGACCGCTCCCCCATGCATGAACCACATAAGGGTGGCATTTATCCACAGGGGAACGTGGCGCTGTTGGTTTTACCGGGCAGTTATGAAGACGCTCAAACATGGGTTGAGCAGATGATTATGGTCAACACCCTAAAACAAATTCAGCCCACACCTCTGCAGTTTATAAGCGCCACCGCCAATAACAGTTTACTGATAGAGCAGTGGCCCAGTTTGTTAAGCAGCATAGACACAGATCTAGATTCGGATATCATGCGCCAAGCTAAGCGTCAGAGCATAAAAGACGCCATAGCGAGCACACAGACCGCGCAATCATTAAGTGCGCTATTGGTTTTATTGAACCGCTATCACCTGCCCAGTAGTTTTTTACATCAGCAATTTTCTATCATCGAAAATTGGCAGCATCGCGACTGGCAGGCCAATAAACAGAAGTGGTTACAAGCACCACCCAACTAGTATTTGTCACAGGTAATTCATGGCTAAGCAAACAGGTAATCGTTTACGTATCATTGGCGGGCAGTGGCGCTCACGACTTTTGCCGTTTCCCGATGTTGAGGGATTACGCCCAACGACTGACCGCGTGCGTGAAACGGTTTTCAACTGGTTGCAGCCGTATCTACCCGGCGCTCAAGTCTTGGATGTCTTTGCCGGCTCTGGTGCCCTGGGCTTTGAAGCTCTCTCGCGCGAAGCAGGCTTTGTTCACTTTCTAGAGCGCAGTCAAAAAGCCGCAAAGCAATTACAAGAAAACGCCAAAACCCTCAGCGCTCAAAACTGCAATGTGCATATGGGGGACTCGCTGCAGATTTTAGCCACGTTGCCTACACCATTTGATATTATTTTCTTAGACCCGCCTTTTGGCAAAGGCTTGCTACCCGGCTGCCTAGAGCTAATCGACCAGCATGAATTAATCAATGCAGGTGGCTGGGTCTACATTGAAAGCGAACAAGAACTCAGTGATTTAAATATCCCTAAACACTGGCGTTTGCACCGCGAGAAAAAAGCAGGACAAGTCAAACTGCGTTTATTTGAAGCAATGAAATACGAGTAGCATGGATCTGCCTAAGAACCCAGTTAGGCATTTGCTAATTACGACAACTGTGTTTACTCTTTTGGCCAGAAATCCTCTGGCCAATCACTATGACCCACGCCCTCTTAACCACTAAGTTAACCATGCCTAAATTGAATCAGGTGATTCATCGGCAGGCGCTGGTCTCTCAATTACAGAATGCGTCGCAATACCCTCTTATCGTTATTCAAGCCGCGGCCGGTTTTGGCAAAACCCATTTAATCTATGATTGGTTAAGCCACAGCGATCAGCACATTTGCTGGTTGAGCCTAGATGAAATGAACGATGTGCCCAGTGAGTTTTGGCAATACCTGAGTGCAAGCCTTGACTATTTATCGCCCCAAATTTCTAAAGAGGCGCATCGGTTATTAGAAAACCGCTACATTGATGACGTCACCCCCATATGTGATGCGACTCTAACTGCCTTACATACTTTTACGCGCAGCCGAAATCGCCCCAGCCAATGTGTACTGGTACTGGATGATTTTCATCATATTAAAAACCATAAAATTCTGAACACCATCGCCCGCTTTATTGATCACAAACCCTATTGGTTACAGGTGGTTATCGCCAGCCGCACCATGCCCGCCTTAAAAATACCAAATCGATTAAGCAAAAAAAACGCATATCTACTCACAAGCGCGCAACTGAACTATACCGAACAAGAATGCAGTGAGGTGTTAAATGCAAGCAGCTGTTCAATAAAAACGGCCGCGGATATTCACAGAATTTACACACGCAGCCAAGGCTGGCCTGCAGCCGTGCAGTTATTAGCAATGTCATCTAATCCGGCAGATCTATCGACACAAAGCATCAATGCAGCTAGCAACGAGTATGTTTCTGAATTCTTAATGGAAGAGATATACAGCAACTTAAGCGATGACACGCAACAACTTCTAAGCACGGCCTGTGTGTTACCTCGATTCAATCTGCAGGCTTTGCAGGGTATTTCTGATGAGTATATTTCAATAGACGAATTTGATGCATTAATGACCAGCGGCCTCACCATGCAGGTGGATAACACAGGGCCATCGCAACAACCGAATATAAAAATACATGAACTATTTAGAGATTGGTTAGAACAAAAATTGACACAATCTGAACCACAAAGAATCACGAAGTTCAGGAAAAAAGCCATGTTATGGCTAATGAAACAGGGGCATCATGATGACACCTTTTCACTAGCCATCAAATCACATGACTGGCCCATGGCGTCTCTTATTTTAGGTGATATGTTTGAAGATCAATCTAAAGGTGGTCGCTTTGATTATCTGCAATTTTTATTGCATCAGATCCCACAAGAACACATAGAAGCCCTACCTAAGCTATCTCTTTTAAAAGCCATCTTAGCCTTTAGTCAACATAAAAAGACCGAATTAAACCATTATATTAACTGCGCTCAAGCATCCATTGACGCATTACTGAACCAACACAACCACTCACTTGCTGAACATGGTATCCATAACCAGGGGGAGCTAAATATTATTTCAAGCTCGATCCTAATACTTAAAGATTTGGTGGCGCTGTTTGACGGGCGCATCGATCAGATGATGAGTATTAAACGTGATTTTGAAATAGATAACGATCATCCCATGCAAGCTTGGTGGTATCACTTACAGTTTGTTCATGCGTTTATGAATGAAGACTTAGTCACTGCCATTGATTTAGGCAAACATACACTTCTACTGGCGCGTTCACAAAAAAATATTATGTGCTGTATTAGTACCGCTTCTTGGTTAAGCCATTGCCTGTATCAAACAGGACAATCAAGCCTAGCACTCACTATCTTACTGGATATCAAACATTGGCTGGCCAGTATCGGCGCTTTAAACCTCCCCAATATCTTTTCTTTGTATGCATCACTTGGTTATTTATATATTGAAAAACTCGATTTTAAAAAAGCTCAAGAGATGTATGCGCTGGTTGAAAACAGCATAACTGAATTTTCTGAGCCAAGAGAAGTTGTGTTTAATCAATACCACTTCAAATTCAAACTATTGATGAGCATGCAAAAAATAGAAGACGCTGGCCAATGCCTTCAACAAATTCATGACTTTGAGCATCAATACAAAAGTCGAGAAGATGCTCATCAGGCATACTCTGCCATGCCTGACACCAGTATTTTGCAGTGCCTGTATGAGCTAAAAGCAAACAATGTTTATCCAATTATTCAATGGGCTATGCAGTATGAGGAACTCCCCAATCACTTGCCGATGAAGCAGCACTTTGAATACTTTATTAAAATCATCGGCCTAACATTAAGCGGGCAAGATCAAACCGATGAATTAGAAGACCTTATCCTTCAAGCTCGAACATCAAGCAACCATGCTCGTAGACTTAGTTTGGAGTTATTTCAATGCTCGTTACTGCATCGACAAGGTGAACACCAGCAAGCAACGAATCTACTTTTAACGATTTTAGCGGAAGCAAAGTCCCTTGGTTACAAACAACTGATTTTAGACGGCGGGCCATCCATCGAGTCTCTGTTAAATTCGCTTGAGCCACCAACCGAACTTAAAGCATTAACGCAGGCGCTGCTGGCCTCTAAGCAAATCCTGTCAGACGCGGCTCACTCTGGTTCAGATTCAAATCATGATGCTCGACCTGATCTCGTCACCAAACGCAAACACCTGGATACCTTAACCAACCGAGAAGCCGAGGTATTAGCACACCTAGCCTTAGGTATGCGTAACCAAGAAATTGCCCATGTTCTTGATATTTCGCTGGCCACCGTGAAACGTCACATACAAAACATTTACAGCAAACTGGACATTAACTCTCGAACAGAGGCTGCCTTGCTGTTTAACCACCTTCCCGTTTAACCCCGCCCTATTTGACTTCTCCAGCAGTTTTCCTGCCTTCAATTTGGCGATATGCAAGTTGATGCGAGTCTTACCCTTGTATGTCGGACGTATTCACGTATATGGCCGATTGACGCCAGCCATTAATCAGCAGCCAACTACACCCTACAAAGTGTGACGCAAGTCACATAAAAAACCTAACGCCTACACCTTTGGGAGGCTTCGCATTAACTGTCACAGGCATAACCTAACGTCAACAAATGCCTGTGTTGGCTCTACAGAAAGGATATCGTCATGGAAAAGCAACTCATCGCTTCAATGTTAATGATCTCACTTGGGCTTTTAACGGCCTGCGGCTCAGGTAGCTCTAGCCCAACAGATAACGATGATTTTTTTGTGCCGAATGACCTAGGTGCCGTATCGCAAAACCCTTTTGATACCGAGCGTCTCATGATTGTGCAAATCAGCATGCCCGATGCAGACTTCAAGGCGCTATCCTCTCAGGGTCGCAGTCTGGATGCTGGAATCAGTCGTTGCCCATCCCATGATTTTGAATACGACCAGTTCACTGCCAAGGTCAACATTGATGGCACTGTCATAAACGATGTGGTGATACGTAAAAAAGGCTATCTCGGTTCCTTAAGCCCAACCAAACCGTCGTTCAAGCTGGACTTTGATGAGTCTGTTGAAGGACGATTATTTAAAGGTCTAAAACGTATGACCTTAAATAATAACCGCCAAGACCCAACCCATGCGCGCCAATGTCTTGCCTATTCTCTGTATGAACAAGCCGATATTAAAGTGCCCAGATGCAGCTTGGCCAAAGTGTATGTCAATGGAGAGGAAATGGGGGTGTACACCCATGTGGAGAGCATCAAAAAGCCGTTTCTTGAGCGTGTATTTAACAATAAAGATGGCAACCTATATGAAGCCCAACTATCTGATTTTGGGCAGCAGCTTAATCCAACCTTTGAATTAAAAACCAACAAGACGGCCAATGATCGTAGCGATCTTACTGCGGTGGCAAACGCACTGGCATTAACCAATGACGGTGAGTTTCTAGCGGCGATTGAAGGGGTTGTGGCGCTGGATGAATTCATTACTTATTGGGCCATGGACAGCATCACAGGCAATTGGGATTCGGCCACGGGCAATGCTAACAACTATTATATTTACAAGAACCCTGATGACGGGCTTTTCCACTACATCCCATGGGGGTTAGATGCCGCGTTCACTGGCAGTAATCTTCTGAAACCTGCTAGCGGGCCGTTATACCGCAGTAACCGTTTAGCAAAGCGCTTATTTTCAATCAACTCCACACGAACCCGCTATTACGATCGCATACAGCAACTCCTAACCGATATCTGGAACCCATCCAATTTAATACAAGAAATTGAGTCCGTTCAACGACTTACCAGTGCACCACAGGATGCGGTTAACGCCCTTAAACAATTTATTGCAGGTGATCCTAGCCCAGAAATTTTAAGTCAGGTTGAGACGCTTCAGCAGGCCATCGACAATGATGGTGCCGATCAGATTGATTACACACTTGCGGATGAAACACCCAATTGTGAAACCATCAACACCACTAATATGACGGCGAATTTTGAAGGAGGTGCCGCCGTCGATAACGGCACGTTTAATTTTAAACTGGCTGATAACACTGTCATTACCGCCAATATCTACTGGGTATCACTGGGTGATGATAGCGTGGATGGCATCAGTGTCCTTACAGATACCAACACACTACCAAACACAAAAGCCATCACCTTAATCGGTGTCGACCAGGCCAGCGTATGGCGTGGCGACACTCCACCAGATGTTTATGTATTACAAATTGCCGTTGAGTCACCCAGTTATAGGGCCCAATCCATACCATTACATGGATTCGCCAATAGCTTAATGCTTTTCAAAGTCATCTCGGAAAATAATTTAGCACTCATCGCCAGCGGACGCTCAGGTACAATTTCATTTGCATCAGCAGGCAATGGAACCAATAGCAATCCAATAAAAGGATCGGTATCCGCAACCATGGGGTATTTTCAGCCTTGAATACTTCGCCATTACTTGCGTCATCCCATGAGCAACAGAGCGTCTTTAATGATGTACCTTCACTGGATTTTTGCCTAAGAAAATTTGACAAAGACACACTCGTCTCTCAAGAGCGAGCCAGTTTACTCAATCGCATCGATGATAAGTTTGTTATTGATATCCATCAGCTAACAGAAATGTTAGCTGCCATAAGTAATGAATATTCACTCTTAGAAATTCAAGGCAAGTCTTTATTTAGCTATGAAACATTCTATTACGATACGCATAAATTCGCTCTCTATAATATGCATCATTCCGGCAAAAAAAATCGATTTAAGATACGAACACGACGCTACCTAGAATCTAACCGTCTTTACCATGAAATAAAAATAAAAGACAACAAAGGTCTTACCACAAAAATAAGAAAAGAGCATCGCGAACAAGAACGTCAGCATCACTTTGATCGAGAACTACTAAATAATACGCTTAATATTGAATCTGAAAAGCTCGAACCTAAGATAAAGGTTAATTATAAACGACTCACTTTGCTGAATAAAACCAGTAATCAAAGGGTGACTATTGATCTTAATATCGAGTTTAAAAATATCGAAACTCAATATACAAAACAACTCAATAACATTGCCATTATTGAAATAAAACGAGATAGAGAAAACCATCAAATTAAGTATTCAAGCATCCATCGTGAATTGAAGAATCGCGGCTATAGAAAAACAACCTTTAGTAAATATTGTATGGGCTGCCTCTTAACGAATACGAAAGGATTAAAACACAATCAATTCAAAACCAATTTACTTGACCTCTCAAAAACTCTTTCTCATTAAACGAAATAAGGATAATACGTAATGAGCTTTCATCAGGATTTTATATACGGGTTGCTGATTAACATGACGGCCATCGTCATACTCGTAGGACTTTGTTACTACCGATTTAGTGAAAACCGAGCCCATTCCAGTGCTTTTTTATTGTTTGGCATGGGTGTATTTATCATCACAGCACTTTTACACAAGACGGATATTTCAATGGGCTTTGCATTTGGATTATTTGCTGTTTTCTCCATGCTCAGATACCGAACAGAATCCATATCGGTTAAAGAAATGACCTATCTATTTTTAGTCATCGCCATTTCATTATTAAACGCAGTATCGGGTTTGAACCCCTATGAATTGATTGTAATCGACTGTTTCATTATTACCTTAGCCTATTTGTTAGAAACCAATCTATTCATGGTGAAATTAAATGAAAGAATCATTGAATATGAAAAAATAGAGAACATCCGACCACAAAATCTGCAAAGACTTAAAGACGATATCCGCGAGCGAACAGGCTGGGACGTGGTACACATTGATATATTGCATATTGATTTTTTAAAGGATTGCGCTCGAATCAAAGTACGCTTCAAACCAAACCTTAATGGCTGTGAAGAAACCGTTTCTCTTGATGTAGAAAAAATATCATGAAGTTTAAAATGATCATTTCACTGTTTATTTTGATGCCAGCAAGTTTTATTAGTTTTGCTAATGATCTAAATATAAAAACACGCCTATTTTTAGACGCTGATCATATTGGTCCTTTTTATCAAAAAGAGGCTGATGACCAGACAGCTAATAAAACTCACTTCGAACTAAGCTCACTTAAAACCACATTTAAGTATGACGTAAGTGATAAAATTACCAGTAAACTACAACTGGAACTCACCAAAGAAGCAAAAAACGACCACGATACAGACGTAGAAATAAAAGACGCCTTAATCGCTTGGACAGCCAACCCCAGTATCGAGTTAAGCCTCGGCCGGTACAAAGAACCCATGGGACATGAATCTCTAATGGGTTCAAGCTCGTTACCTGCTATTGAGCGCTCTATGGTAACGTCAGCATTTGCACCAGGGCGTAACCTAGGCACTCAAATCGCATTCGTATCCGCACCTTTTAGACTCTATAGCGGCATATTTAAGATTGAAGATGATGATATTAAAGACGGTTTCGCATCGACCAGTCGATTCGTTTTTTCACATACTCAGCATTTGCCTTTAAACTTAGACGTCATTCATATTGGTGCGGCCTATTCGTATCGAGATTTAAATGACTCGCTCATTCAAATCAAAGAAAGAGCTGAAATTAATAGCGCAGACAATGTGGTTCGTAGCCCACGATTTTATACAAAAAAGCAGCACATCAGCCAACTGGAGCTGGGCACACGTTTTGATAATTTTTGGTTAATGAGTGAATATTATCAAAGCAAACTCAATCAAACTGACGGGCAATCATGGTTATACCAAGGGTTTTATATCCAGCTTTCTGCCATTACCAATTATCAAACACACAATGCTTATAAATATAAAAATGGGGCGTTTAAGCAACCCAAGCACCAAACCCATGATTTGGAATGGGTCATTCGCTATAGTGGTATTTCCCTACGGGATAAGGAGATAGGCAGCGAGGCGTCCAGTCTGATGCTTGGCTTAAACTATTTTCTTAAAAAAGACACAAGCTTTATGTTTAATGTCTTAATGCCTCGTATTTCTGGCAATGTGGTGAATACTAACCAAACAGGTAATGGCTTTTCATTACGATTCAGGCATGAATTTTAGCTATGCTTTAATTATAAATTGGCGCACCGCTTTTAACATGACCAGTAAAGCCGGTGTGCCATGCATGAATAAATCAAAGATATCCATGGGCTTAACAAGATTCCCTTGCAGTAGCATGTCTACTTTCTCAAATAGGTGTGGGACCGGTGAAAACGGAGCCAAGCCTAACAATACGGCTATAACGAGCAATATCGTCCAGTCTAAATTATCGAGCCAGGTCATTACTCTCTTCATCACACGCACCATTATCATTCAGGCTTTGAATATCTTAGTTTGTTAGCATACTCTAATCGTGACAGTAAATTAAAATTGATTAAATAACTGCCTGACCTGAAGTCTTATTTCAACGGAGTCCGTGGATGAAATGGCTGCTAGCAATCGTAATTCAAGCGAGCCTGATCACGTTTATTGCCTCAAGTGAGATAGCGCCATCCGTCCAACATGGGCTGATTATTCTCAGTATTATTGCCCATTGTTGGTTAGCGGAGCTATTACCGTTAAGTGTTACCGCACTCCTAGTGCCTGTATTGGCAGTACTGTTTGATGTAATGGATTTTAAAGACGCTCTGCGCAGTTTTGCGCACCCTATTATTTTCTTATTTTTAGGAGGCTTTGCTTTAGCCGCTGCGCTACATGAGCACAAATTAGATAAACAGTTTGCTCAAACCATCATGCAAAAAGCCAAAAACCAAGGCTTAGTGATTTGCATCTTGTTATTTCTGCTCACAGCATTTTTATCCATGTGGATCAGTAATACAGCCACTACCGTCATGATGCTGCCCATTGCACTGGGCATCATGACTCACTTAAAATTTGATCAGCACATGCGTACCTTTGCTTTTGTGCTATTAGGCGTTGCCTACTCAGCCAACATTGGCGGTATTGCAACCATTGTCGGCAGCCCACCCAATGCCATTGCAGCAAGTGCATTGGGGCTATCCTTCTATGATTGGTTAATCATTGCCCTGCCCATTAGCCTTGTAGCACTGCCTACTATGTGGGCATTGCTATATTTGCTCCTTAGGCCCAATCTCAACTTGTTCTCATCAGGTGCATCGCCTACAGAGCCTTTCATTTGGCATCGACAAACTATAGCTGTCATGGTGATTTTCATTGTCACGGCCAGCCTATGGGTGTTTGGCGGTTTCATTCAAAAGGGCACAGGTAAGATTGCTGATTTTGATAGCTGGGTCGCGGTGATCGCTATAATTGCACTGCATGCCAGTAAAAGTTTGAGCTGGCAATCATTTGAAAAACAAACCCAGTGGGGTGTACTCATACTATTTGGTGGCGGATTAGCATTAAGTGCCATATTAAGTGAAAGCCAAGCTAATTTATTTTTGGCACAGCAATTGTCAAATGTTGGTGATTACTTAAATCGTTATGGCTTACTCTTGCTGGTTATTTTATTTGTCATTTTCATGACAGAAATCTCAAGCAATACTGCACTCTCTGCGTTGATGATTCCAACCTTTATGGGCATGGCGGATGTATTAAATATTGATCAAACAATGATCGTCAGTGCCATTGCTGTTGCTGCATCCTGTGCCTTTATGTTACCCGTTGCGACCCCGCCTAATGCCATCGTTTTCTCCAGTGGCTATGTGCCACAAAACACCATGATGAAAACCGGTTTTATGCTTAATATTCTTTTTAGTTTTTTACTATCCAGTTATTTTTTCTTGCTTTAATTACTCCTTCTAATTTGAGTACTTGGTCTAACAATCTGAATAAACTGATCTTTTTTGATTAAATAAACGCCACTTTTTTCCTATTGCTTGCGTATTAAACACGCAACGGTTTTTTTCAAAAATTAGATTTGCATAGCGCCTTAACTACCCGTAAAGTGCGCCGCTTTTAAAAGCGTATTCATCATGAGCAGTAACGCAGATCTTGTTTTTCAAAGCTATGGCAGAGCCTGTAGTAAACCTGAATTTTTTGAATGTTTTTACACTATTTTCATGGGTAAATCTGACGAAATTCGAGCCATGTTCGTTAACTCTAAAATGGAAACCCAGCGTGGATTATTGCGCGGCGGCATCATGTGGCTAATCATGCATGCCCGCGGCATGCCGGACACTAAAATTCGCGCACTGGGTGAAAGTCACAGCAAGAAAAATATGGATATCCATCCAATGCATTACAATGATTGGTTAGATGCGCTAGTTGAAACCCTTGAAAGATTTGATCCAGAATATACGTTAGAACTTGGCCAGACTTGGCGCGCGACATTACTCCCCGGGATTCAGATGATTCAGAACATGTATCACGATTAATCAAGAACATTAAATAATTCATCTTTAAATCTTTACTTCCCAAACAAAAAAGCATCACTAAAAAGTGATGCTTTTTTTACACATTAATACCTCTAAGGCAACGCCGACAACTGATCCAAAGACTTACCTAATTTGGCCGCAATGGCCGCCACGGGTTCTTTGTATTGCTCGGTTAAGAAAGGTCTCTCAAGGGCAAAGATTTGATACACACCCGCGTTAAGTAATTCACGGCTTTCCTCTTGAGCGTCGCTGATTAATAAATTGGTATGCATAAAGCCAAACCAAGATGTGACCAGTATCCAAGTATTTAACGCCAGTGATCGCACTTCTTCATCGTTTGCCGCAATAATTTTAGCGCTGCGCAGCGCCATATAAATCAATTCTGTGCGACTTAGGCAGCGCTTAAAAAAGTCGTTGTAGCGCTTATGCAAATCTGGGTCGTTTTGTAATAGGTGCTGTAAATCACGGTGCAGAAATCGGTAATCCCACAAGCCCTGGAAGATGGCTTGCAAGTAAATCAATTTGTCATTCACCGTCAGGTCACGGCCTTCTGGTAATTGCAGGTTGGCATCCACCTTGGCTTCATACTCAAGATAAATATCAAAGATGATCTGCTGCTTATTTTTGAAATGGTAGTAGAGGTTACCTGGGCTGATGCCTAGGTGAGAAGCGATATGATTAGTCGTGACGTTACGTTCACCTTGTTCATTGAACAGGTCCAAACTTGCTTGAATGATACGATCACGTGTTTTCATACTGCATTCCTATTGATTCTAGCCACTCACTAAACACATCGTCAGCCTTCCTTGCCAGCCTCAGTGTAAATTTTGGGCGGGCATTTTCGCAATCCTACAGTGGATACGCAATGAACAATTACCACGGGTGTCTTATTTGGCCAATTGTGTGACAAATAAACATTTGACCTGTAGAGTAATAACTCTAATAATAATCTAAAACAGCTACATTGCCCACTAATAAGAGGATTTCTGCATGGTCGCTACCGCCGCTCAGTTGAATGATGAACAAGCTCAAATTGCCTATTTACATGACGTTTTTGCCAAGCAAAAAGCGGCCTATGCCAAAGCCCCTTACCCAAGCATCCAGCAGCGCCGCAGTGATCTAGACAAGCTTGCCAGTATCTTGCGTGAATACAAAGATGAGCTGTGCGAGGCCATGAACACGGACTTCAGCTGCCGTTCAAAAGACGAAACCTTACTAGCAGAGATCATGGTGACCCTTGAGGGCATCAAATATAACCGCAAGAATCTAAAGAAATGGATGAAGCCAAGCCGCCGCCACGTGAGCTCCTTGTTCGCACCCGCTTCTAACAAGGTGTATTACCAACCGAAAGGGGTTATCGGCATCATGGTGCCTTGGAACTACCCCATTCAATTGGCCGCAGCGCCTCTAGCTGCAGCCCTTGCTGCAGGTAATCGTGCGGTGATTAAACTCTCTGAGTTCACCCCTGCCACCAACGAAGTCATGCAGCGCATGTTTGCTTCGGCGTTTAATGAAGACCAAGTGGCTCTGGTATTGGGTGAAGCGCAAGTGGGGGCTGAATTCTCTAATCTGCACTGGGATCATCTATTGTTTACCGGTTCAACCGCCGTTGCCCGCCATGTGATGAGCGCCGCCGGTAAAAACCTAGTACCCGTGACCCTTGAGCTTGGTGGTAAGAGCCCATGCATCATTACAGACAAAGGGTCTCTTGCTGGCGCAGCTGAAAGCATTATTTTTGGTAAGGCCACCAATGCGGGGCAAACCTGTATCGCACCGGATTACGTTCTGTGCCCTGCTAACATGGTGGATGATTTAAAAGCTGAACTTAAAAAGGCCTATAAAAAATCCTTCCCAACTTTGCGTAACAACAATGACTATACGGCCATTGTAAACGAGCGTCAGTACAATCGTTTACAAGGTTATCTAGCCGATGCTCAAGAGAAAGGCGCTGATATTGAAGCCTTGAACAATGCTAATGAAGACTTCACCGGCACCCGCAAAATTCCATTAACGCTTGTGACCAACACCACTGAAGATATGGTGATCATGCAGGATGAGATTTTCGGTCCGCTATTGCCGATTCTAAGCTACAACAATCTAACCGATGCGTTGGATTACATTAACGACCATCCTCGTCCGTTAGCCTTGTACCTATTTAGTCACAACGGTCATGAACAAGAATTTGTGCTAGAAAACACCCACGCAGGCGGTGTCGCCATAAACGATTGCTTAACGCATATTGCCCAAGATGATATGCCATTTGGTGGTGTGGGTGATTCTGGGATTGGCGCTTACCACGGCAAAGAAGGCTTTTTATCTTTGAGCCATGCGAAGTCTGTGCATAAAAAAGGCCGTTTCAACAGCGGCAAATTTATCCACGCCCCCCATGGCCGTTTAGTACACCGTTTAATTTATAAATTCATTATTCGCTAAGCTCAGCCAAAGCAGAAAAATAATTATGAATAGACGCGACTTTTTAAAACTCGGCGCCGCAAGTTCTGCGGCGTTAACCGCAACGGCATTCACCGCAACCCTAACCGGTTGCAGTGAATCCATGCCTGTTAACAGTGATTGGTTAGTGCTGCGCGAACAAGACCGCATTATGTTAACCGCCATTGCGCCTGTGATGCTCAAGGGCAGTTTACCCACTGAGCCACAAGCTCAACAGGCAGGCATCAATGCCATGTTGCGATACATGGATGTGGGCATTTCAAAACTGGGGCCTCACAATACCAAGCAGATCTCGGATTTATTCACCTTGCTCAATTTTGGATTAAGCCGCGGCCTGACCACCGGCGTGTGGAGCAAATGGGAAAACGCCAGCGAAACAGAAATTGAAAACTTCTTGAATCGCTGGCGCGAAAGCGCTGTTGGTTTATTTACTCTCGGTTACAACGGTT
>Ga0115005_10002145_pt1 | contig 15758 bp, 16 predicted proteins | sample ArcOceMetagenome_FD_87163 | JGI IMG/M metagenome (GOLD analysis project Ga0115005, IMG submission 87163) | Marine eukaryotic phytoplankton communities from Arctic Ocean - Arctic Ocean - Greenland ARC118M Metagenome | ecosystem: Environmental > Aquatic > Marine > Oceanic | place: Arctic Ocean... | reverse complement strand
GGGGAAAAAGTCCAAATACGGAAAAAATTGTTATAAAGGGAACGCCCCCTCTTTGTGTTTGGCCAAATAAAAATTGTTCCCCCCCCCCCCCAAGCAGGTTCCACCGGGAATTGTGGCTAAATGCAGGAAACAAGAATGGGCTTTAAAAATAATAAAAACTCTTCCTTTATAGAGAATACTGTATTATCAGATCTGCAGTAAATCCAATGTAAATTCAAAATAGCAGAGCAATTTCCTACATAAACAAGTGTGAAATGTAGAGCAGAGTTGTACTAAATACTGATTTCTGTCAAAACAGAGGAAGCATTATAGTGTCGTATTTTGGGCTCGCTCGGCATTTCGCACGCAAGCTCAAAAGTTTGCAGTTGCAGGCAGGCCAAACGAAAGCGAAGGTGATGTGTGGTAACGATAGGCTTCGGTGGTATAATACAGTACAGTATTTACCGCGGTGGTGGTAGGTGGTGTGGTAGCACAAACAAGAAGTTGTTCCACCACCCACCACCTGCTCCAGATTTTGAAGATGCTGACGACGGGGGGGTAATAATTCTCCAGCAGTTATGGGTTACGAGCCCTCCTTTCCCGAAAAATCTTCGAAATCATTTTTGAATTGCCCCTTGACTCGTGGTATGTGCCAAAAAATAAAAACGTCCTACAACAGGAACCAGGAACCAATGTATGTGCGGAGAGGAGGAGGGGAAGGACAAGCATATCTTGATTAAGCAGCAACAGCAAGTCGTGTCGCACAGTTCCGTCCACCACCACCCATCGTGAATAAAGCATAGTTCCGGCAAGGGAAACAGCAGGATTTAGGTATATCGGATAGCAGAGCAGAGTAGAAATTAAATTCAGTTGACGTTATTTTTGAAATGGCTCATGATCACTGCTCAGTTGTTCACTCACAGCAAATGTCGGCATCGTGCTGCTTCGTTGGAACACGTCTTTCTCGCCCAGATTCAAAGGGCACACACGTCGAAACAACCATTCGGGAGAAGGTGTACGCGGATACAAAAACGACGACCCATAGTCACAGGTGCTATATGCATAATCTGAAGATCGGTGCAATACCGGTACACACGCCTGCAGATGCAGCTACTCAGCGATGCAATTTATCTCAGGATAAACGTTTATCCTATCGGTCAGAAGATCTACATACTGGGTCCATGCGGCGGAAGTCACCTCCCATTTTTTCGCGCTCTGTGTTAGTGTTGGTGCTGGCGCTGTCTTGCAGAGGAGCCATTGCGTTGGAGGATCAAAGAGATTGGGGAAACAGAATGCTAGCGAACAGCACGGGAACTCCCTCGGAAATGATCACAGGGATACCCAGTAGTGAACCGTCGGCTCGACCCACTTTATTTCCATCAAAGTACCCAACTGCATCCCCTTCGAGTATGCCCACTTTGCATCCAACTATGTCTCCTTCAGATACACCCACTATGTTTCCGTCTATGTCTCCATCTATGTCTCCATCGAAAGTGCCCACTACAATTCCATCAATGTCTCCTTCGAATTTGCCAACTACAATTCCATCAACGTCACCCTCGAATTTGCCAACCACAATTCCATCACTGCCTCCCTCGAATTCGCCAACTTCGATTCCTTCAATTTTACCGACAGATATCCCTAGCGTTATTCCGTCAACCCAGCCGAGTCAAGTCCCGAGCTCTATTCCCAATCCAATCCCATCTTTAGTGCCAAGCATATTGCCAACTGAAACACAAAACCCGTCAGATTGGCCATCAATCAACCCATCATATCAACCAAGCTCGTTCCCTAGCTCAATTCCGTCTTTTGTTCCTACCTCGACGCCATCTCTTACTTTGCAGCCCAGCGAATCCCCTTCAGTCACTCAATTTCCATCGACACCACCCAGCATCGGTCCATCGCTAAAAGCGTCTGGATTTCCCACATCCCAGCCTTCGCTATCTCCGTCAACAAATCCAACATTAACAGGCGAACCATCGGTGTCCCCGACCTTGCAGCCATCCGGTTCAAAATTTCCGTCTTCGATGCCCACAGTAAGCCTCGCACCCTCTTCCATTCCAACCTTTAAACCTTCTCTTGAGCCGAGTTCCGAACCTACCATTTCAATTAAGCCGTCCACCATTCCAACATCTATTCCAAGTGTCTCACCAACATTTTCACAGGCACCGTCTTCTTTACCTTCCTCCGGTCCAACAGTGGAACCCACGTTTGAGACTGAAAAAGAGAGAAAATCAACCTTTCAACAACTCATTTTCACGAATACTAGTTTTCTTCAAAACGAAGCAATGATAGAAATCTTTGAAAATGTAATGGCATCGTTTACATCCGAAATAACGGATGAAAATACTGAAAGAATCACCACTACATGCGATTTCCAGAGCGGTCGAGAAATTGTCAGAAATATGAGGGGGAGGAGACTACGACAGGGAACGTCGATCACATACACAATGGAATTTAAATCCAAGCATACCGATGTTAGTGAATTTGACAAGTTTTTAAGAGATTGGATGAATAATAATGATGTTATAGACAGTGCATTAAGCAATCCAATTGTTGCACAGAGGTTGAGAGAAAATGGTTTTGATGCAACGGAAGTAAATGACGCTGTCGTTTTCGAATTAACTTTAGCTCCAACAGGTAATCCATCTTCGATACCTTCGGATAAACCTTCGTTCCTGCCGTCAATTTCACCCTCAACATCACCATCGGGAAGGCCAAGTCTGAGACCATCCGAGTTACCGACTGTTATTCCATCGAGCGAACCTTCGACTAACCCGTCGTTGGTACCATCCGTCATTCCGTCACAAAGGCCGAGTACATTTCCATCGGCTGAACCACCGAAGAAAACAAACGTGACAATTGCAGCGGTATTTGGTTCGGTCGGAGTTGGTGCACTGTTATTCTTTTTCGGATTTTGTGTGAGGCGTAGAAGAAATGCTGGGGAAAATGATGGGCCCAGATCTCCATTGTCTAGGCTAATGCTTGTTGGCCTACGTTCGCCTAGAAACAACGTTCCTGCCCCGGCGAATCGCGGAAATGGCATCGAGTTCCCTGTTGCAGCCCCGAATGGCAATGTCGTTGTTGCCAATGACCCTGAACGCGATGATGGGTCAATGAGCTCTGAAAATTCACTAGTCAGCACTGGTTCTTCTCGTGAACACCATGATTCTGACTCTGATATTGACTTCAACGATGACACATATAATCTCGCTGATGAATTTGATCAGTACAAAGATCAAAATTTGGAGAAGATGAGGTCAGAAGTAGAGGGTATGTCTTCAAATTTCGACGGAATGATGAGTCAGGCTCTTACGAAAGCTCTCATGGATGACATGGACGATGAAGATGGAGCCATTGATGAGATGACTATCGACGATCCTGCTACCAGTATGGATATCGAAGCTACTGTGTTATGCGACATTAATGACTGGTTGAAGAAGAAGGAAGGATCTTCCGGAGCTTCAGCTGATGATAGGTACGTTATCAAAAATCACAAATGATTTATTTTCCTGAACTAAAAGCTCACTTAAAGTTCATCCTTTTTTAATTGCGATAGACGCGAGTTTATGCAAGAGACATTAAACGAAATGGTGTCCAAAGTTAGACGAGGAATGTTGTCACCAGAAGATGCATCACGCACCATTCATGGTAGTGCTGCTATGCTGGGTTTGGAACTGGCAGAAACCCTCCCAGAAACTACTCTGATTGTCACAGGAATGAGGAAACAAGTAACAAAAGAAGATGTTGTGGAGGCATTCAAAGAGTTTGGGGAATTAGAAGGTGCTGCAGTATCCTCAAAACAACGCGGCTTCGGTGTTGTTCGATACCGTTCTCCAAAATCTGTTCTAAACGCAATCGATAGATTCCGATACGGTGAGATTGTTGTACAAGATGTTGGAGTTATGATAAGAGTCCTCAAAGCTCACAACACGGGCGACGTCGAGCGGGGGCGAGGCAGATAAAACAAACGTAACCATAAATTTTATCTTTTAGATTTAGGTTTTTGATTAACAAAGGATTTACCAAGTTGGCGGTTTCCTCGTTCGAGGTTCATCCACGAAAATTGTCTGCTGTTTCGCCTGATTTACCTTTTTCACAGGTGACGATTGTGAGTCTCCATACATGAAGCACTGCTCCCACTCTCGTCCGCGCTCTAAGGATATACATCGTGAGCTGCGTAAAAAGTCAAAGATAAGGATGAAATATGGCATTGGTTGAACGTTGAAACTTACCTATACATAATTCAAGCCTTGAATCTTGCAACTTTTTTAAGTCGCTCAGCTCTTTCAAAGCCTTTACTTTTAGTGGATCTTTGGGTGGTTGTTGGAAAAACGAATAATCTTCAGCATACACTGGCGATGATGCTATGCTAAAAAAGATTACACCTGCAGCTAGGAATCCTATACATTTCTCGCTAAAGGCTGGGTCGTTATTACATCTACTAGCACAATTGCTAGTCTCTGTAGAGGGATTTCCTAGCGCTGATGCCGCTGTCCAACTAGTAGGTTTCAGATGTACAGGAGATGAAAGAAAGGATTCACACAGGGGTGAAATGAACAACAAATACAGAACTGATTTCGAATTCCTCATTTTGCAAAATCAACACTTTCATAAAACAGTACAGTAGATGCAGTCGAACTATTTGTCGGGTGGTATTTTCACTGCTTATTACTTATTACTGCAATCAGTTATCAGTTATCAGGTCGCATAGACAATAAGTACATTGACCATAGCAAAGCAAAATGAGGTGGTTCTCTCGATAATAATGGCTAAGAGCCATCAGGTGGGTTCTCAACCATCATCCATTCACTCATCTGGTCATAGAATTAAATCACAATGAAGGCCTGGTCGTAAAAATACAAGCCTACCAGAGTAATCTTCAGTCTTCACAATGCAATACATCCCTCTTTTCTTGTCCTCTCAAATTGAACGTTGACTTGAAAAGGAACACCCAGATTCAAAATAAAAGGAATGAAATCACAAAGCTCAGCGAAAAACTGACCGTACTATCAAAGATGAAGAAATCAGCGACCAATACAAGAAGAAATGGACAGTCGTTTGGCGAAACGAAAAAGATTAAAGATTCCACACGGCCATGGAGAGTTGAAAGTAGCCAATTAGGAAACATGCCATACATGTATCCTCTGGAACGAACTCACATTGTCATAACACACTTGACTGCGCCAGTAATCTCTGGGAGACTGAGTGAATTTGCTAGAGTCCACTCTTTGGTCACAAAATGGTCCGACATCGTGCCAAATTCAATTCGTTTCATCTCAGCCGAAGAAATTCATCTCGATATCAAACTCTGGAAATCCCAGAAAACTCTTGGTGGAATCATAGTGGAATTCAGGAGATACAGTGGTGATGGTTTACAAGCGCACAGGCTCAAGCGCCTCCTATTCAAAAGTCTTATCTCAAAGAAACTAAACTTTCAAGATGCAAGAAAAAATCACTCCATAGAAAATCAAAAAGGGAACCTGGAAGACCAGGACTCGCGATTTGTTGATGCAATGGAGACAATTGAAACTGCTACCAAATTGATGCGCTCTCGCTCAACAGAGAACATAATTTCAGGGTTGAAACTGATTCATTTTCTTTCTGATCCAAACCGCGTCAATTATGAAATCTCATCTCACGTGAGCTGTATTATTTGGACAGGAATAGACCCATACAAGAAGACCATGCTACACGCAACAGAAATCATTCGCACCTATGCTTTAGACTGCAGCAATAAAATTGTTCACTTTTGGGCTATTAGCATTCTTGGTAATGTGTTCATTCATCAACACAAGAGAGCGGTTCTGACCTATCGTGAAATGAAGATATGGAGCGAAATTATTCCAATGCTCATTGAGGACATGGAAAATGTCAAGAGCAATCCTCATACAGCTTGTGTCTCAATAAGAGTACTGAGAGAGTTGATAGCGGTGCGCTCGCATTTGAATGACAGCAGGAGGAGAAGGATGTTTACTGAAGAGGAAAAGATTCGCCTAAAAGCATACATCGGGAATGTGGTTCTTTTTGGGATGGAACAAAATGCAAATATCGAGAAAGAAGGTCGAAGACTACTTGCAACTCTTTTAAAGTAATTTTCAATTGATTCTTCTGCGTACTTGACGAAATAAAAGTAATCAGTCACCAACCCCGACGACTGACCATAGTCTATGTCAGCGTTAAATAAAGTCAATTCAATACACAGGAGGTCTGTGGCAGCTATTTGGCCTGATCGGCAAATGAATCTCCAAATTATCTCAATTTATTGGTCCCTACATCTCGAACAATTCGCGGTGATAAATTCTGCTAGAGAAACGCTTCCACTGCCAGTAGAACAAAGACCTTATCACATGAGACCACATTTGCGTTCGATGCATTCAAGGGCGTCCTTGTATTTCTCACTCTTTCTGTACGCGATAAGTGCCTGTCTATTAACCGCCTCGCATTTGATGTTCTGGATGTGCTCGCATCCACCAGCATTCTTAATGTAGGAGTCAAACGCCCACTGGCACACGCACCAAGATTGTACAGGGCAAAGACCGCCTAAGTCCACATCGTGACATGACATTCGAGATGAGCACCAATTGGACTGTTGAGTCACTTCACAAAAATTACCCCCAGTTGTGCTGCTGACGTTCATACATATATGATGAGATCCTATGTCATCAAGTTGATTTACGCAGTATCCAGTACGAGTAAATCCAGAGAGAGCCTACGAAGATGTGATAACTGAATGTCAGTAATCCACTCGAAGGGCGAACGCATAAAGAATAAAATTATGGTGTGACCAGCACTGCTGGTGACGGCCGACTCACCATTCCAGAAGAAGAGCAGTGTTCGAGAGGCCGGCCGAAGACATTCTTTGCCTCTTCCTCCTGACCCAAGACAAGATTGAAAGCAGTTAGTGATAGTGCATGGGCGAGTGTTAATTTCATCTTTGATTCTTAATATATTGCACAGAGACAGCAGGGAAACATGTTACGGTATGATACTTTGGTACAGTACGTACCGGTACATAGTTAGTTACACAGGCAGGAAGATTCGAGATGTGAGTCAGACACTCTTGGACACTTTTGGCGCATCTACTAGCTGGGCCTTTCCAAGTTTTCAGCTCAGATTTTGAATTTGCTTGGAGGCAAAAAACGGCGAAATGCATCCAACACAGATTGAAGATGTACAAATAAGAAATAATAACAATACATACTAATTTCCTTTTTTTTGGTATACCATTGGATGTCCAGCGGACGGAAGTGACAATGCTCCTGTATACTGGGACTAAGCACAAGAAGTCAAATTGTCCATAAATATGGTTGACCTTGAAAATAAAGACATCGTGATAATAGAAGTTAATTCTACCGGCCTGGACAACGACTGAACCTTGACAAAATAATTTAATTCTGTATTACAAAGATTGACGACGTTTCGCTGCATTGGCCTGATCTTCCAATCAAATGAAAATGGGTAAGTTTCGGTGTTATTATCCTCCCGCACTCATTCTATCTGACTGATCGATATCGTGCGAGACCATTAGTACTTTCATTCCAGAGGTCTTTCTCAAATCATTAATGGTGTTTTCCACTGCCAGCTTCGAAGTCAAATCAAGAGCCGATGTAGACTTTATCAAATTCAAATGGAATAAAAAATTAGAATCTGAACAAACTGAGAACACCTGCCTGAATAGCTTCAGTCGTAACTTACCTCATCCAACAACAACACCGAAGGTTTTGAAGCAAGAGCAAGGGCGACAATGACACGCTGAGCTTCTCCGCCTGAGAGGACCGACCATTCTTTTTCAAGACAATCGGGTTTCAATCCCCACATGGAAACAAACTCTGCGGCCGATGTTATTATTTCATGCTCAGAAACAGGCGATGATTGAGTGTCTGCTTGCCATGCTTTGAAGGATGAAATCCTTTTGACAAAATCTATCGGTGTTCCTGCTATGTCAACCTTGTATTGCGTGACATAACGCACATGCCTTCTCCAAGTACTTTTGGAGTCAACTTGACTCCAATCTACGCCTTCCAGACTCATATGCCCCGCGTTCAACGGACTGAGTGAAGAAATGGAACGCAACAGCTGAGATTTTCCGCATCCTGAAGGGCCTTTGATGAACACGATTTGTCCAGGTCCTACCGTAAATGATAAGTCCTGAAATAATGTCCTATTTACCATTACCAAATTTCCACCTTCGTCGACTGTTTCGACAGTAAAGTACTTGTTCAATCTATCCAATAGCAACGAATTCTCTGCGATAGGATCAAAGTACATCGGTTGAATTTGAAGAGTTGGTCGGAAATCTATTGGAAAACTTTGAGGTTTGGAAGCCAAACTTTTGCCAAAATGAGTTGAAGGTGTTGCTGATATTTTTGACTGCACGGCAGCCCATGCCATACCTACCAATCCAAGGGTGTTGGGAGCCTTCTGAAATTGATCAGGAAGTAACATGTGCGACGCATCAAAACCCACACTAAGAATGCACCACACTTCCATCAATATAACTCCAAACGTAGTAACTGCAATGAGATACATTATTAATATTTGATACCTCGCTGCATCTGCGACAGGGGACCCTCCTAATATTTGACCAGTCATCCTAAACACGATTGATTGGATAAGTGATAGAAACGAATACCAATCTTTCATAATCAATCACAAACAACTTACATTCCAGGAATCGCAACTATTCCAATCACAGACATACTATTCAAGATAGGCATAGTTCCCGACCTGACGGCTTCGCTTAAAAGTCTCGATACAGCTTCATAGCTCGTGGCACCAAAACTTAGATATAATTCGATCTCAGCCTGCCTCTCTGCAAGAGCAATTGTCAAATTGTTCATGGTCAGAGAAATTCCAGTGACACAATTTCCGAGCAGCATGCCAGTAATAGGAATGACATATTGGGGATTAAAAACTGGTTTAGGACGGATCACCACCGCAAACGCAAATGAACCCACCAAAGCTACATTAATGAAGAGCGATCCGAAAACACTTGTAAACTGGCCATCAAAGGTATATTTTGCTCGTCCACAAGAAGCATGTGCTGCAAGAGTTACCATGAATAGACAATATCCAACCACCAAGTATTTGTTCTGCAATTTAAAGATAGGTCCAAGGATGGTACTCAGAATGCTTAACTGGACAAAAGTTCGTGTTGCACCACTAATGATAGGACCAGCAAGATCTAGTTCCATTTCCCACGATGCGTAAATGATTATGAGGAGAGGACACGCGGATAGCAATAAGTATCGCGTTGGGACATGAATGACACCGTCTTGTCGGGGACACGATGCTGACGATACATTTGATTCGGCTTTGGCTGGTGGTGTTTTTTCGTGGGCTTTTTTCATGAGCAGGCCTTCACGTTCCTTGGAAGGTTCTTCATTTCGACGACGCATGAATCCTTCCAAATAAAAGATTGAACGTGCTCAAAGTTTGAAAGTACGATTAGAGGATTTGAGATGTTTGGATTATGTAGATACTACTAGGGTATGAGTAGCGTTGTTGTGTTGCTTGTGTCTTGTGATCATTTTGGTGGTTTTGTTGTTTACAGTTTACCAATTTACACTTTACATACCAATGTTGTTGTTGGTTAAGAGCCCCCTTTAGCTAGATGAACAACGACCGACAGCCGACAGCCGATAGCTCATCAAAACCACACTAAAAATCAACTAAACGCATTTCTCCTAGTTTTTCCACATTGAACATACAAGTGTGATCGAACCAAAGCGGGATCGTACATACCTCATAACGCACTGCGCCCCACGCCGCTAAGATTCTCGAACAATGGCTGGGACAAGATTGGCTCTCACTTTAGTCTACCTCATTGAAATTCCGCTCCTAATCATTTTGGCAGCGAGACATGCAATTTTAAACTCAAGATCCATTAAAACAAAATGGCATCCTGCACATCAACCAGTCTTTGCTCATCGAAGCGGCGTCTCTATTCTTGAGAGAGAAAACTTTGATGACAATTTATCACAAATAACTTCAATTTTGAATCAAAAGGTCAATGCCGATGTATTCCTGCGATTCCTAGGAAAGGATGGAACACACATTGATGAAGAATACAAAGACAGAGCATTCATGTCATTGATGGACGGACTTGACGTACAGAAAGCAAGCATGCCCTATGATTCGTTCGTGAATCTTCGACTTCACAATGTGAAACATTCGAATGATATCGCTATACAAAATTGCAATGATGTAGATGTCACCTTATTCAGTGAGCATTTACATGCAGGCATAAGATATGCACGCGGTTACAATATTTTTGTTTCCATGGACTGCGAGGATTCTCTTGTCGATGTCAGTGAAAATGGATCAATGCTTGTTCGCTTCAAGAAAGGGATTCCAGAGGAGGATATTTTGATATTGCTCAAGACTGAGGTATCGCCTTTGATACATGGGCTCTTGTATGATGGTGCAAAAAAGAAAAAGCGAAACAAATTTCCTACACGGGCGTCTAAACTGCTCATATCCCTTGTTGATCCAAATCCTTCGTCGCATGCCACAAATATTCAAAATGCGCTTGAACATCACAGGAGGCTGAATAATTCCTTCATGGGGATGATGGATCATACCTTGGTACCAATGATTGATAGGCTTTCACAGTACGTTGATATAAAAATTGCAACACCAGAAAGTCTGCCCTATTTTGGGCCAGATTTATCATCTCATGCCAACGAAAATGAATTTGAAGATGGCTCGATAGATTATTCATTTTCAATACAGACAGCAAAAGAGATATTGAGTGACGGTGATCTTTCTCATATTGCACATGGGTTAGCGACACCCGATATCGAAGAGGATTTCTATGTTGATACGATCCGTATCATCTTGTACTTAGCTGATGGAGAGGTTACACCAATGTTTGCGGAATCTGATGGTACATGGAGCAGGGCATTTTCTTTACCTGGCAATAATATTGCAGTAGCCTTGATCAATATTCCAAGTGAGGTTGAGTTTTCCCATGATGAACAATATGATGAAATCATAGACAAGTCATCCGACATTCGTCTTGATGAGTATTACGAATATGAAATGGAAAGGGCGCTTTCTTACATGGGATCATTCCTCAGGAATCATTTTGGTCTCGCGTCTCAGCAGCCGCATTATGACGTATTAGAAGAAAGCAATGTTCTTCCAGTTCATCACGAACCAGCAAAATTTGGAGTGGCGCAATGGGAACTTGACTGCCTATTAAGGGAAACATTGCACATCAAAGCAACAGAAGTGTTGGAATCTCTGAATCAAATGAACGAGCTTATTCGTGTGAGGTCTAGGCTTTCGATCACGACCGAGGTACGTCTTTAGTTGTTCAAGATTATGACATGGAATTTTCCGGATGGTTTGCATCTAACAATTTTGACATTCTTTCAATTTAGTCCGCGGAGAGAATTTTATCTTGTACCGATGCTCTGAAAAATGCATTGAATATTGCACTAAGTGTTCCATCAACGGGAGGCGGTGCAAAAGAAGCAACTGTCTTTCTAAACGAAGCCGTTGATTTGATGCACAAGATTAGAATGGACGATGAAACGTTCGAGATACCTTTCATATCTCTTGACCAATTATTTGCTATTTTCGGTTCGCTGCTATTACCACTCATTGTGCCACTTGTCAAGAACACCTTCAATGAGGTGAAACGGTACAAGGAAAAGACAAAGGCCAAACGGCAATCGCTGTAAATGCTGACATTAATGCTTGTGCCACAAGTGTAGATACCAGCATGGATAGTGTGCTCTTTTAGAAACTGACAACGAGTTTTTTATTTTAAACATAGATGCACGACTGCGCAGTAAGCATGCAATATCGTGTCCTGTAGTCATGTCTTTCGTTTGTTTTTCATGTGCCTCGCCAGTTTTTCATACTCTCGAACTTGCCGCTGTTGCCGCCTCCTCATCACACCAGCGCCATTACCAACTTCTTGCGAAGGAAACTTTACAACAGCAATTGACATGTTGTCTGTACTTCCCTTTTCTAGGCAAACATCGATCATTTCCTCCGTAAGTAAACCTACATCGGATTCCCCTTCAACAAATATTTGAGAAACCAAATCGGCACATTCTTCGTTGTCGGTAACATCCCATATGCCATCACAACCAGCTACAACGAAAAGATCATTCGTCTCGTCCCTATCTACCACGATAAAATCTGGCAATGGACATACTTTCTGTTGCTCTGGTGTAATGCAACCGGTACTTGGGCTTTCCTTGGATTCCCCGTGAACAGTGTCATGGTGCTTGAAGTTGAAGTCACCCAAGCCTCTCGATAATGCTAATAACCCATCAACCTTTCCATCCGATACAGACCCTCCAGCCTGGATGATCCTCTTTTCCTCACCTGGGTTATCAGGCTTATGATCAAAACTTAATGGAATCACATCAAATTGACTCTTTTGACTTCCCCCGCGTCTTTTCATTTGCGACTGCTTCGCCACTTTTTCCTTAGGTGGTAAGCTTGAAGATCGTTTGCATAGAATTGCCCTACAATCTCCTGCATTAGCACAAATAATATAGCTGGGTGTCAGCAATAAAATCAAAGCAGCACTCCCTGCATCCATCAAATCAAAGCCACTTTCAGTCACAGAATCTTTATTTGCATCTTTCATATGCTTCATTCTCGCAATCATCTGCTGATCCACTGCTAAAAATGTCTTTGTGAGTGCAGCCTTCAGCAACTCCAGAAGGGATCTATCTTGATCAATTATTCGTTGGCCCAAACCATAATGATCATATCCATTGCAATTCTTTTTGCCGCCTTTCTTCTTTTTTTGTTTTCTCTTGGAATTCATAGCTTGCATATGCAGATCCAAGTATTTCCTGCAATACTCTGTGTACTCTTGCTGCTTGTAGAAAATGGAGCAAAAATTCTGGCTAGAGTAGATAGCTGCAAAATCTCCTCCATGCCCATCCAATATACCGATGAGTGAATGATCACATAAATATTTATTCTCTTCTCCTCCTACATCACTGTGATTTCCTTCCCGCAATGATGCAGGAATGAAAAGCCTGGTTTTGTGGAAATGAGCATCTTCGTGAGTGACTCTCCATCCCTGACAACTTGAAATTGCAAAAGATGTGCAATTTGATTGCTGCTTGTGCGTTCCCCAAAGCGTGTTTGGGGATGAACATAGTGTTCCAGTGATCGTATCTTTATCTGTCACTGGATTCTTGAGAGTGTTTCCCATTTTGTAGTTTGAATACTGCTGTATGGTATCGCCAGATCGATTGATTGATTGATTGATTGATTGGTGATTGGTTGATTAGCTATTTGACTGAAGAACAGGTGTAACAGAAATAAAAGAGAAGGAAGACATCATCTCTGCTGTCGACACACATGTTTTTCTACATTTTTGCCAATTTGAACTTTGAACTTCGATGATGACGGTGGTGTAATCAATGTCGGGTAAGGTAGGACAGATGTAACATCCTGTAATATCCTCCATGTGCCGACCAACGGGTAAAATCCGGTCAATTTGTCATTGCCTAAAAATAAACAGCCAACACCCAACACCCAAAACAACACATTGAACATGCATAAAACATACCGACAACCACAAGCAAAGCTAAAAGCCCATCTATCGTCCAAACAGTATCAAACCGAGCTTCACGCTTTCGCTTTCGTTAGCCTTTACCTTATCCTTTAGAACGACAGGATGAAATTTAGACAAACGACATCCATGAAACTCCTCCTATCCCTCACAACAGCGGCAACGCTCACATCCGCCATTCAGGTCCAACACAACCTCCCTAAGGGGACATCTGAATGCCTCTACGCATCACTCCAAATGAACGAAATCATAACCACGTCCATATTCATCACATCTGGTGAAGATTTGAAAATCCGCAGTAGGCTCCAAGGTCCCATGGCACAAAGAGCTATCACTTCGTCAGCGGAGGTTCTGGCCGCCTCCATGCGCTTGGACAAACTTGGCACCAGAGATAAGAAAGGACTCAAGATAGATCGTACCGAAGAGGTTGATTTCGAAAATTTGTTCAATGATGATGAGATTTTGCAGGATGATGATTGGGATGATGATGCGCACCTTCATTCGTTGGATGATGAGTTGGATGATATCGTGTATCAGGATTATTATTATATGGACGATGATGATGAATATGAATTCATGGAAGATGATGCCATGGATGATATTGAGGTTAAGGAGATTAGAAAGGCCAAGACCGAAAGAGAAAATTTGAGTGATGTAGAAAAGGAAAAGAGAAATAAAGAAAAGAAGGATGCCAAGAAAGCAAAAATGAACGCAGCGAGGAAAGGTAAGGTTGCAGAAGGAAAAAAGAGATTGGAAGATGCCAAGAAGCAAAGGGACGATAAGAAGGCTGCAAAGAAGAAGGAATTGCAGGAAATGAATGAGGGAAAGCCCAAAGAGACGACACATCAGATTAACGAGGAGGGGTGGTACAGGTTTTGTATTGATGCAACTTATGCTACGGTGCGTTTATGTTCGTTGGCTCTTCTGTTTTTTTTGTTCGATGCTTTAGTTCAATTTGTCATGCTTTGCTCACTCACACATGGTCTTTTGGTTCTGGCCCTTATGCTCACAGGTCGAGGTTGAGTTTGAAATGCGTGCATCCGGAGACCTTGGAAGGCCAAACTCCAAAACTGGACACATTCAAACTTACGAGCGCCACGATATGCTCATGAACGAGAAGAAGCTCATGGCCAAACTCTCATCCGGTGCAAAGGAAGGAAACGTCAACGAAGATGATTTGAAAACGACAAAGGAGCAGATTACCAAGATGAACCGTCTTTTGAATGAAATTAGAGAGAAGCAGATAAATGAAAGGCATAGGCTTGGTATTCACAAGGCTGTTAATGAACACAGTCATTCCAGGATGGTAGTGGGATCCTTGTTTGAGACGGTATTTTATATTGTCGTCAGTGGGTTCCAGGTTTATACCATTCGAAAGTGGTTCAGTGGAAACTCAATATTGGCATATTAAATTATACCCAGAAAGATGAAGTTTATTGTATTTCTTTCTAGGCAGAATAAGATCGTAGGTTGCAAATGGGAATAACTTATTTCGTCATTTTTATAAACTGAATTTTATAATTAGAACTGCCGGCAACGAGTCAGTCATTCTGGTTGGCGCATGAGTATGGACTAGTAACTCTCTCATCAAACTCTTCCTTTAAAAAATGACGTTGCAGTTGTAAGCACAAGATAACTAGCTAGATAATTAATAAAGTGGTTGCGTAGCAGCGAATTATCAAATGGCTTTCCTGAAATGAGAGCATATGAAACTGGACAACAGTTTGAAGTTATTTCCAAAAAATCGCGGTAAAACGTATGTCGCTCTCTTCCTTCCTTTTGGACACAAAGTCCAATACATCTGGACTGACCTGTTCCAACACTCGTAGACTGAATTTCGATGTGGCAATCCTCACATTCAAGCATTCGAACGAGTAGACGTACATCGCAAGCTACAAGAGAGCGCAAGACCAGAAAGAGATCGCAAGATCGAAATCCGGAAATGATAAAACTATTTATTGAAAAAGTAAGAGTTTAGGTTATGATATTTCTCAACCGAAGCCTAGAGGTCGAGGGAGGAGGCACGACGAGGCACGAGGCACGAGGCACGAGATGATCAAAATGATCGCTGAAGAAGAAGAGAGAAGAGCTGAGAACAAAAGAACACTTGCAAACACTAAACACAATCTGTTGAGAATCTTTTCCCAACTTCCTGTTACAAACACCAGTTTAAATAAAAACATGGCACTACTCATCCCAACTGAGCTTAAGAAAATTACGC
>Ga0115005_10002144_pt1 | contig 15763 bp, 14 predicted proteins | sample ArcOceMetagenome_FD_87163 | JGI IMG/M metagenome (GOLD analysis project Ga0115005, IMG submission 87163) | Marine eukaryotic phytoplankton communities from Arctic Ocean - Arctic Ocean - Greenland ARC118M Metagenome | ecosystem: Environmental > Aquatic > Marine > Oceanic | place: Arctic Ocean... | reverse complement strand
CAAATGATTGCTGCAATTAAAAAGAATGCACTTGGAGGTAATAACATTAATCCGTTTGGTTGATACCAACCACCATCTTTTGTTAATTCAAAAACTGTCATTCCAAATAGTTTACCAGAACCAAAAAGCTCTCTAAAAAAACCAACAACAATTAAGATCATTGAATAACCAAGACCATTACCGATACCATCAAAAAACGATTCAATCGGACCATTTTTCATCCCAAATGCCTCAGTTCTCCCCATAACAATACAGTTTGTAATAATCAAGCCAACGTAGACGGCCATTGTTTTCCACTGATCGTAGAGATAAGCTTTCAAAAATTGCTCAGCTACGATTACAAGAGATGCAATAATTGTCATTTGAACAATAATTCTGATTGAGTTTGGAACATGGTTTCTTATTAGAGAAACTCCTGTATTCGCTAATGCAGTAACAATCGTAACCGCTGCACACATAACAAATACATTTTTAAGCTGAACTGTAACTGCAAGGGCAGAACAAATACCAAGTATTTGAAGAGCAATAGGATTCTCTTTAAAAATTGGATCTACTATTAATTTTTTAAAACTCATCTTAAATCTCCCCTGCTCTTACGTTTGAAAGAAATTTTGCATAGCCATGATCACCAAACCAATAAGACATTGAAGTCGTTACACCATTACCAGTTATAGTAGCACCAGACAGACCATCAACTCTATAATTAGCAATCTCCATCGTATTATCGACTGCTCCTTTATTAACAGCAAATTTCACATTAAAGTCTTCATCAAAAAGTTGTTTTCCAACCCACTGATTTTTCCAGTTTGGATTATCAACTTCTCCACCTAGGCCTGGTGTCTCTCCATGTGAATAATAAGCAAAGCCTTTAATTGTCGTTGTATCGGCAGCAAGTGATATAAATCCATACATTGTAGACCATAGACCCTTACCCCAAACATTTAAAATAATTGTATCGATTGCTCCAGCTTCATCTCTTTTTACATAAACTTTTGCAAGTTTAGATCTTGAGCCCAATCCACCTAAATCTAAACCAGCTGGAATTTTTACTAATCGTTTAGGATCTTTTGAAGCTGCAATTTGGTTGTAGCTTTTAGGATCTTCAATCTCAACTTTTTTTCCTGTTTCAAAATCAACGATGATAGTTTCAAGACTATCAAAAACTTCATTGATATCATCACCAGACTTAAGCATCCCAGCACTTATAAGAATATTTTTTTTCATATCTAATTCTGCGTTTATAGCTTGTTGAGGTCTTAGTGCCACGACAGTTACTGAAACGAGAATCGAACAAACAAAACAAAGAAGTCCTGCGACTGTAATTGTTCTTAGTCCTTCATTTCCTTTAGACATTTTTTGCCTCTCTTCTTTTAATGTTCTTCTCAACTACAAAATAATCAATCAGAGGTGCGACTGCATTCATAAATAAAATAGCGAGCATCCATCCCTCAGGGTATGCAGGATTTACAACCCTAATTAACACACCTAGTACCCCAATTAAAAATCCGTATATATAACGACCTGTATTTGTCATAGATGCACTAACAGGATCAGTTGCCATAAAAACACAAGCAAAGGCAAATCCACCAAGAACTAAGTGCCAAGAAGCAGTAAGCTCAAACATTGGGTTAGTTGTTGAACCAATTGCATTAAAACCATAGGCCATTGCAATCATTCCTAAAAGCATTGATAACATTATTCTCCAAGAACCTATTCCTGATAAAATTAAAACCGCAGCTCCTACTAAACAAAGTAGTGTTGATGTCTCACCCATTGAACCTGGAATCAAGCCTATAAAAGCGTCATTCCAAGAATGTGTAATTGCATTAAGTCCACCTTGAGCAGCTTGAGCAAGACCAGTTGCTCCTGAATAACCGTCAACAGCAGTCCAAACAGCATCCCCTGAAATTTGTGCAAGATAAGCAAAAAATAAAAATGCTCTTGCAGTTAAGGCTGGATTAAAGATATTTCTTCCAGTTCCACCAAATATTTCTTTTCCAATGACAACACCAAAAATAATACCAACAGCAACTTGCCATAGAGGTATTGTAGGAGGAAGAATTAATGGATATAAAAGTCCTGAAACTAAAAATCCTTCGTTTACTTCATGCTTTCTCACTGTTGCAAATAAAACTTCGCAAAGTCCACCAGCAATTTGAGTCACGATAAAAACCGGTAAAAACCACATCAAACCATGAAAGATATTATGAATCGGATTTGAGGCATCAAAGCCTAACCCAATCATTCTTATAATATCAGCTCTCCAACCAGCTGCTTCAAGTCCAGCACCTGCTAAAGCAGTGTTGGCCTGAAAGCCTGTATTGAATAGTGCAAATAAAACGATTGGTCCCAGAGCAAATGCAACAGTGATCATCGTTCTTTTTAAATCAATACCATCTCTTACATGAGTATTACCTTCAGCAACCTGTCCAGGAGTGAAAGCAAAAGTATCAAGCATTTCATATAAAGGATAAAGGATTTCTAATTTTCCACCCTTATGAAAAAGAGGTTCTTGTTTATCTAAAATATTTCTTAAAATTTTCATTACCCCTCCTTCTCTATTGTATTAAGACACGTTCTAAGTGCCGGTGCGAAATCATTTTTACAAGGGTCAACAAATGTACAAAGAGATAAATCTTCTTCATCAAGCTCTAAAGCACCAAGCTTTGCGGCCATATCAGTATTTCCACTCATTAAAGATCTTAATAGAAAAGTTGGATATATATCTAATGGCATAACTTTTTCATATGATCCGATGGGAACAATTGATCTAAGAGAACCATTACCATTTGTCGTAAAGTTAAAAACTTTTGACATAAGTTTTGATACATAAATATTTTTTACAGAGAATCGATTGAAACCAGGTGAATGCCATCCAAGAAACTCTCTATCACGTCCCTCTTTTAAAAGAGTTACTTGATTATGAAAGCGTCCAAGATAATTAAGAGGACCAGAAGCTTTACGACCTCCGAAGACGGAGCCTGAAACAGTTCTGACCTCATCAGTAGTATTTAGCTCTCCATTAGTTAAGTCACTTAGCCTTGCTCCGAATCTCGTTTTAAGTAGACGTGGATTTTTTGCAGCTGGACCTGCTATTGAGATTATTCTATCTGTATATAGCTTTCCAGATTCGATAAGTTTTCCAATTGCAATGACGTCTTGATAACCAATATGCCATACAAATTTTTTCTCACCGACAGGACTAACAAAGTGAATATGAGTTCCAACAAGTCCAGATGGATGTGGACCAGAGAATTCTTCTTTTGTAATTCCCTCTACTGATTGAATTGAAGATCCTGCATTCGTACATAAATAAACAGTTTGGCAAAGTTTCTTAATACACTTTAACCCACGAGCAAAAGCTGCTTCGTTTTGTTTAATAATAATTTCTGGATTTGCAGCAAGTGGATTTGAGTCCGTTGCTGTGACAAAAATTGCATTTGGAGTTTCAGAAGGATTAGCAACTCTAGAAAATGGTCTTCTTCTAAGTGCTGTCCACATTCCAGATTCTAGTAAAAGTGATTTTAATGATTCAGAATCATATCCTGAAAGATCAGCACCCTTATATGAATTGAAATCTTGATGCTCCTCTCCCTCAATCTTAATAACGATTGATTGAAATGCTCTCTTTTCTCCTCGGTTAATCTCAACAATTTCGCCGCTAGCCGGGGAAGTGTACAAAACATCGGCAGTTTTTTTATCTGCGTAAAGTACTTGGCCAGTTTTAACTTTGTCACCTACATTTACTAACATAGACGGCTTCATTCCTACAATATCTTCACCTAGCAATGCTACATGGGATACTGCTGGACCATTTTGAATTTCTTGTAATGGTTCACCTGCAATAGGTAAATTAAGCCCTTTCTTTAACTTAATCATGGGTTCATAATCCTTTGATAATATTAAAATTTAAATTTGGATATGCGTAATCAATATCATATTATTAGCTATAATGACAAATAAACTCAATCATAGAATTGTAAAAAACTTGGAAATATTTATCAAGTATAAAATCGAGATGGAAAAATGAGCTACACTGAAAAAATCCTTGAAGGCAAATACAATTATTTGAATGCAGGACAAATCTATTCTGAAGAAACTTTCTTACTTTTAACAGAGAGCAAAAAGCAGGGAAATTATATATTTAAATCTGAAGTTCTTTCTCGAGTTCGTACCGGAGAATTTCTCAAGGTTTATGTTGAATATGAAGTGACTCACCAATTCGATCCAGTCAGAGTCAATATTAAAAGGCTTCTCGGGGATAAGTCATCGAGAGAAGAATATTATATAGATCAAAAAACAAAAAATATTATTTATGATTTCACTGATACGAATGGAAAGGAATTTTCTTCAAATAGATTTGTTCCTGGAAAAACTCACATTGGAACACCATGTTTTTTTACCTCTATGCTCTCAATTAACTCGAAGCCACTTGACCCCATGCATCGTGCGAGTTACCAACTAATTACATCAAACAATATTTGGGAATACGAAGACACTTTTATGGAAAAAGAGTTTTTTCTTGAACTCCAAAATATTGAAGCAGTAAATATTCAAATCGGAGGAAAAGATTTGAAAGCTTCTTACTGCAAATTACATGAAACGAATACGAAGCATATAGATCAATCTGTTGCTCATGATATTTACCTTAGTAAACATTTTTATGTTCCCTACAAAGCAATCTTCTCAGATACTCTAGAAATAGAAGTTGAAAGTATGAAGAGATACAATGACGAATTTAGTAGACGCTAGCCTATTTTATTAAAAAACCTCTTGTTTCTGCACAAGCATCTTTTAAATGAGTCATATTAATATCATAGGGCTTCATCATATCTTTAAATGAATCGAGGGTTCTTCCTTTCCATCGACTTAGCCTTGAATCAGTTATAATGATACATCCTTTATCTGTTTCAGTCCTAATAAGCCTTCCTAATTTTTGATGAAGTGATCTAGTTCTATGGGCCAAGAAATAATCATTAAATTCATTTCCAAAATTAGCTTCATAGAAATCTCTCCTTTTTTGGATAACAAGATCTTGTCTTAAGTCTGGAACCTTATCAATATAAACAAACTCTAGGTTCTCACCAGGAATATCAATCCCCTCACTGAAAGATTCCATACCAACTAAAATTCCATTGGTAGATTTTTTGAACTCCTCCACAATATTGTGTCCTAGACCTTGAATAAATAATGGAATTTCTCCCTCAAAAGCAGTTAAAAGAAGCTCTATCGCCTTATCAAATCTGACTCTTGATGAGAATAAAAGTAGTGTTCTTCCTCCTAAATCTCTCATTAGAGGGATAATCTCATCCATAATTTTCGGAATAAAGTTTTGATCATATAAATTCGGGGTATCCGTACATAAATAAACTTTTGCATTATTTTTATAATCGTAGTTATTTTCTAAAAAGAGACCCGCTTTAAATCTTTTTTCTGCAGTTACTAAATTATATCCTGTCATCCACTCTACTTGTGCCATCCCCTTGGAACCATCGGCATTCGCAAGAGTTGCAGATGTGAAAACAACTGATTCAGAATCTTTCATGACTTTATCATAAAAAATTTCTCCAACATTAATAGGTGCACTTGTAAGCTCGAAGCCAAACTCTTCGTGGTACTTTAAAGATCCAGCTCTATTTGTATCATTATCTAACAAATTATTTAACGTACTAAGAGTATCTTCAATATGAGAAACAAATGATTCAAAAAGAGTATAGGCCGTTATTTCATTATCATCTTTTAAACTTCCTACTTCCCATTTATCCATGAGAGGTGCAGCAATATCGTAGATTCCTTTAAAGATGTATCTAAGAGAATCAATATAATTAAAAATACTAACTTCAAGGCTCGCGTTCATAGATTCTTTTTTTATCATTGGAAATTCATTCCAATAAATATCAGTGAAACGAGGAAGCTTTTTAGCATGCCTCTCGATTGAATCCCGAAGTCCTTCATAGTTTTCAGCAATTAATTTTGCATTCGATGCCATTTCACGTCTAATAAAAGTCGTTTTCTCTGCACCATTAGTCGTTGCACCTAATAAATAATAAACCGGTGCAACCATTGAGTTTAAATTTTTAGAAAAGTTTTCGATCTCTTTACTAGTTAATTCTTGGGTAAAAGCTTTTGTTGATTCCGCTTCAATTTTATGTGCTTCATCGATGACAATATACCTAGGTCTATCAAGAGCTCTGGGCCATGCTAGAAGTAGAGAATGATTTCCAACAATAATATCAGCTTCTTTAGCCTTTCTTAGACCTTGAAGATAAGTACAATTATGTCTGAATGGACATTTGTTTCCAGTACAGGCCCTATAATCAACTTTTATTTGATCTTCGGTTTCTGAAAAATCAGTTATTTTTCTTTTGAAGACATAAGGAATTGCATCTCTTGTTATAATATTGGAATAATCACTTACTCTTTGATTATAAAAAAACACCGTCTCAAAATATGCTTTTGTAAATCGTTCAGAAAAAGTCGATAAATCAAGAAGTCCATCAGTTTCTTTTTTTAAGTTTCTATATTGTAGTTCACAAAAATGATTATTTGATCCTATCAAGCGTAAAATCTGTAATTCGCTTTTTTTAAGACCTAACATTTTAAAGATGAGAGGAATATCTTTTTGCATCGCCTGATTTTGTAAGGCTTTGGTTCCTGTTGAAATAACTATTTGTTCTTTTTTAGATTTTGCAAGCAAAACAGAAGGGAGTAAATAACCAAGTGTTTTACCAGTACCTGTTGGAGCTTGAACAAGTGCATGGATTCCATTTTGAAATGCTTGCCCTACTCTTAAAGATAGTTTTTCTTGAGAATCTCTGTATTTGTAAGTTGGTAAGTTATTTTTTAAATTTTCTTCATCTCGAAGGATTTCAGTAATATTTTTCCCACTAAAATCAAGTCCATATTTTTTTTGAGAGACCTCTTCCCCTGATTTTTCTAAAGTCGAATTTTTAAACTTATCAAAAGATGCCAATAGATCAAAGTCTATTTGATCTGCTATTTCTTCCAGTTGAATTTTTGATAATTGGAGAAACTTCTTAAACCATAATTCGTTAGTAGAAAAGTCGAGAAACATTCCCATCAAAAATGCTTCAAATTCGACATCATGCTTAACAATATAGGTTGAAAGTAGCATAACTTTTAATAGATCAATTGAATCGCTTAATCCACGATGCTCCTCTTTTTCGGCTATTCCTAAATCAATAATAAAGCTCTCAAGATTTAAGGAGCTTCTTTCTGGGAAAAGTAATGAGAGATAATACATTGAATCTTGAAAGTACTCTTCTTCCCTATCTCCCCCTAGCTGATCAAAATATTTTTGTAGAAATAATTTTTCAAAATCTGAGTTATGGGCAATTAGGTGGTGACCTTCTAATTCTAACAAGTCAGGTTCAATTTTTTTCCAAGGAGGTGCACTCTTTAGTTGAGATTCCTTAATTCCTGTTAATTTTTGAATAAACTTTGAAAGTCCAATTTCGCACTTAACGAGGGAGGAGTATTTTTTAACAAGTTGAGTTCCTTCAAATTGTAAAAAACCTAAATCTATGATTTGATCATAGTTGGAATCAATTCCTGTCGTCTCTATATCAATTACGGCCCATTTACCTAAGTCAAACATCTTGCCTTCCTCTATTTATTTTGGAAAAATACACTCTATTTACTAAAAAAGGATAGTATAATGTCATCCCTCATTTTCCAAGCTCAGTCTTTTATAATCGTTATGCTTTTGCTTTATGGTGTTTATAATAGAAAAAACAGATATAAGCATGTTAAAATTATGAAAATCTCCATTATCTGGGATTTGTTACTAGTTGCACAAATTGAGCTTTCTAGACAAGCTATCGCTACAGCAAGCAAGGCAGTAACCAACCCACTTATACTTAACGTTCATATATCATTAGCAGTTAGCACAGTGCTTCTCTATGGAGTTGTCTTTTATACAGGAAATAAGCTCCTAAAAGGAGATGAGTCATTTAGAAAGTTTCACAAGCCCATTGCTCTTATCACATTGACGACACGAATCTTAACCCTTATAACTAGCAATTTAATAGAGGTAAACCCATGACACCTATGGATGAAATAAGAGTATTACTAGAAAATAATATTACTGGATCTATTGTAGAAGTTTCAGATATGACCGGAACGATGGATCATTTAGAAATTATGATTGCAAGTGACGTTTTTAAAGGAAAGATGCTTATCGATCAACATCAAATTGTCATGGATATATTAAAAGAACCTTTAAAAGACCAAGTTCACGCAGTGAAAATTAAAACGGTAACCTTAGAAAAATATAACACACTTAATAACAAAGAGGCTTAACATGAATGATAACCAAAATCCTTTTCATATCTTAAATAAAGATATTTCTTCAGTAAAAGAAATTACTGGTGTTCACCAAGATGCTGATTTAACAAATAAGATTAAAGCGACAATCAACGGTGACAAAATTGTCTTATTTATGAAAGGAAATTCTGAATTTCCTCAGTGCGGATTTTCAGCTAATACTGTAGCTATCTTAAAGCATATTGGTGCTTCATTTTCTACTTTTGATATTCTTCAAGATATGGATATTAGACAAGGCTTAAAAGAATATTCAAACTGGCCTACATTTCCTCAATTATATATTAATGGAAAATTAGTAGGTGGAAATGATATCATTACTGAAATGTATGAGAGTGGTGATTTAGAAGAAATTGTAAAAAACCTTTAAATATTTAATGTCTTTAAATGCTTGGACTTTGCTAAAAGTTCAAGCTTATTATCTTTTTTCTTTGCTAAAATAATAAGATCACTAAAAAAATTCAAAACTCGAACAATATCATCTTTATTCCATATTTTTTCATGGGCCATTATTTGTCGATCATACTTAGTTAGTTTTGCTTTTCCTTCAAGAAAACTTGAATCAAAAACTTTTGATAAGTGTGATTGAATAAAATACATTAACTGAATTGTGTCTTGTCCATCATCTATCACCTCTACAAATTTTTTGTAAAAATGCTTAAATCTTTTTGTTCCAAGAAGCTCTACTAATTCAAACTGATCAATCTTTAAATCATCGATAAGTGAGCCTACTTCATCTCTGGAGATATCTAATTTATCACCAAAGTGAAGTTGTATATTTCTAAAAAGGTTATAATAAACAGTAAAGTCAAAGTTCACTCTCGTTCTAACAAAGTCAATGGCAGCTGCTGAGAGATAAACTTTAAAGTAATTACTGAAAAAATTAACCATCTCCATTTCTTCCCAAAATGCAGGTCGTTCAATTGTAATCAGTTCAAATTTTTCTGATTTAATCTTTTTTAGTTTTTTAAGATTTGAAGAATCCTTCTCAAAGTTGAAAATTAAAAAACGCCCATCAAATGATGTGCTCTCATCTTCGAAAATTAATGAAAAAGCATCTTCTGATAGATCATCAGCAGAGTGGATTAAATATGACTCTTGAGTTCCAAATAAGTTCATAGCAATTAAATTATCTTCAATCCAACTATTAGTGACTTCTTTTCCCATTTTAATATGAAGTTTTTTTTCTTCAAACAATGAGTAATCAATTCTCTCTTTTAATATTTTTAAAATAAAACTATCAAAACTTTGTAAACAAAATATTTGAACCTTGTTATTCAAAACTTTAGGTCTGGCAGCTAAAAAATCCCAAATTTTCCATTTAGAATGCATAAAGAATCATATCCTTAAAACTTCTGGCAGCATTTTCGGCCATTGTTTTTAGTGCTTGCCTTTCAAGTCCATTATTTTGAGTCCCAAGAACCCTAATCGATTCATCTGATAATTCTTTTAAGTTCATACTATAGCTAATTGGAATTCTCTCATTAAATATAATCTTTGAATTGATAACAGATTGCCCCATTTGTGTTTTTAAAAACTTAATTTCATTTTCAGTAGGATGTTTAATAACAATGATTCTAAGAGATAAATTTAATTTATTAATACTAGATACTTTAAAGTCTTCTCTATTATTACCAATGACATCGTCACCAAAAGTATTTTGCACACTTTTTGCAGCTTGATTTTGAATCGACTCAGACATTTTATCAGGAGACTCTATAATTCCAATCAAAACAGCATCTGATCTAGACTCACCGAGACCTAATTTTATATCTTTAAATCCTACAAGTGTTGAGAAAATCTCCTGTGTAAAGGCGGTACTTACATTTGCAAAATTTGATGAGTTATAAAACATTGGTACATGAATAGATCTAATAGAATATTGAGCAAAAGGATTTGTCTTGCGCTGCATTCTATAGCCTGTGCAAGAAAGAATTAAAAAAGCTAAAAACAAAGTGAAATAATGCATAGTTATAGCTACTTCATTTCATAAGTTTAGACAATATTTCTAAGAAATAATCTCTAATTATTATACAAAAAACCTTCCCCATGCTAATTAATGCTATGGATAAATTTAAAAGTATTGGTGAAATTCTCTCAAGTCCTGATAAAGATAAAGAGGTTTACCTTAGTGATCAAAAGAAGAGATTTTGGCGCTCAAAAAAAGGCATTTATTCCCGAGAAGAAGGACTTTTTAGCTTCGTCTATCTTATTCGGGCCTGGGAAGAAATCGTTGGAAAAATGCTAGCTGCTAATACTTCTCCACTAAAAATGAAGGGAAATACATTATTCATAAGCACAAAACATTCTGTCTTTGCAAATGAATTAAGTTTTCTTACCCCTCAAATTCTAGAAAAAATTGTCACTCGCTTCCCTGAATTATCTGGAAAGTTAGAAAAAATTAAATTTACTCACTCACAATTTACATCAGATGAATTCAATGAAAAAAAGGTAATGTCTGTTAATGCTCCTAAAAAGAAGGAGCCACTTCATCCGTTTTCACCAGAATATGCTCGTCGAAAATCTGAAGCAATTAAATTACTAGATGGAATTGAGGACGAAGAAGTAAGAGAAATTCTATTTAATTTTTTACTATCCTAAAAACTCCATTTTTAGAATCAAAGTGCTCTATCATTTCTAGTTTGAATTTTAATTTAGTCTTTTGTAGTAAAGAAGAATCGACTCTCATTAAAAGATAGATGATTCCCGATCGATTTAACAATTTAAAAGCCTTATTTAACATTAAATCAAAATCCATTTGTTTAATAAAATGACATTGCTGTTTTCTAAAATCTGATGGCAATCGTCCTTCTTTTAATTCAAAAAATGGAGGATTAAAAACAATCATATCAAATGTTTCAGAAATGTTTAAATCAAGGAAGTTACCAATAATATATTTAGCCGACTTCGCTTTACAAAAATTTTTTAAATTTGAACCTAGACTTTCATCAAACTCACTTTGTAGCTCAATAAATGTCATTTGATTGATTTCAATAAGATTTGATAATTCGCTCCCAATAACTCCACAACCAGCACAAATTTCTAAAACATTAGAATGAGCCGTTTTAAATAAAGTCGATACTTTTTTTGCAAATATTATCGAATCTTCTGAGAAGTGATAAAAATCTGGTTGTTTATAATCTATTATTTTCAAACTTCATCGCTTTAAAAATATAATTTAAATTGTAATCACCCATCATTATTAATCGAAATGAACAATAAGAAATATTATTGTTATTAGCTAATTCTGTTTTATAGAATGATCTTTTTTGATTATTAATTAATCCCAATTTGAGGACCAAATTTGCATGAATAAATTTTTTAAAATCAGCATCTTCAAGCAGCCTAAAATAAAGATTTTTTTGAGTGAAAGTATTTTTCTTCTTTAGTTCTTTAAATAATTCTAATATCTCAGGTTTTAAATCTTTGTTAATCAGCTCTGTCTTACGATAGAAGATAAGTTCTTTTTCCTTTATCTTTTTTGAATCAAAAATAGATTTATTATTAACAAGATTCATATACTCCACAACAGATCCTTCTTCATAGATCGCTGGTGCCCAGACAAAAAGAAGGTTTCGCCCATATTTATTTGAATGATAAATATTACGAATATAACTCATGCTTTTTTTAACATTAAAATTTTGATTAATCATTTCCTGAAATTTTAAGTTTGACTGAGAATATAGATAATAAATCAAAATATCGAAATACTTATCATCCTCATATTGAGACTCAAGTTTTTCTAAAATTTCTCTCATTAAGACTAATTGCTTATTTAAAGAAATGAATTGTAATTCAGAGAGAAACATATGTTCAATCATTTCTGAATCAAGGATTTCAATCAGTATTTTTTCGGCTCTTGTATGATTCCCTAATAATTTATAAAGGTAGATATTTACAAGTTTAAAGTAAATATTTTTATAAGGACTTATTTTTTTTGATAAATTAAAGGCTTTTTCTTTATTATAGCTAATTCCTAGGAAGTTATCGACTTCTTTAAGGATTTTTTCTTCAGACTCTTTTGTGGATATTTGTAAATTTTCTAACTTTTCTTTTTGAGACTTACTAATGTTTAAGAACTGACCTTTAATTTTGAATTTTTCTTTATATTTTTGATTTTGTTCATTATAACAACGAATAAAAGTTTGAAATTCTTCGTTTTGATCTAGATGAAGAGCAAAATATAAATCCACTAGGGATAAAATGGATGAACATGAAAAGTCAGAACTAAGAGTTGTTTGGAGATAAAAACCTAGTGGCGTTTGCTCATGATTGACACTAAAATTTTTTGAAGTAGGTAATTCTAAATTGTACCATTTTTTTTTTTTTGAATCTAATTCTTGTGCATAAACGGGGTTGATAAGAGAGAAGCTTACCCGTTTATTAATTTGATTAATGATTTCATCTCTTTTAAAAACAGCAAAGATTGAAACTAAAAATAATAAAACAACTATGAGATACATTAAAATCAGATTTGATTTCCGAGGTTTTTTTAATGTTTTTTTTCTAGGGATTGCTTTTTTTATTCTTCGTTTTAATTTTGGAGGAGCAGGTGCTTGATTCGCTGCACTTGTTTTAACGGGTGCTTTTTTTACTGGAGCTTTTCTGGGAGTTTCAACTGGTTTAGCAATCGGAGTGACAACCGCAATATCATCAGGATATTCAAGATCATCCTCACTTGGTAATAGGTCTTGCTCAATATCTTCACTTTCAGTATCACTAAAATCTTCAATGATCTCTTTATCGTCAATATTCTCAATGGGTTTATTTGTTAGAGGCTCAGAGCTTGGAATTTCAAATTTAAATTCCTCATGTTCCTCTGATGGTTCAACTTTTTTTTTTTCTGAATTTTCTTCGGATGCACTAACTGCTAAGTCGAGCATATCAGTAGATAAAATTGCATTAATATCTGGATATTCAAGGTCGCTTTCAATGGGAGAAATGGCCCCAACAACCTCTGCCTCTTGAACAGGATTAAAACTTTGACTATTATTTTCAAGAATGTATTTGGCAATAAGTTCTTGTTCTCGTACATAAATCCAATAACCGTTTCCAGAGCAAACCTCATCATCACCCTTAATAGAGTTATTTGATATAAGTTCTCTAATCTTATTCTTAGATACAGGTCCAAGAATATGATTATTCTTTGTACGTATTAACCAATTTTTTTCCATTCTTATAATGCCAATCCAATTAAAGATGCAAGGTCCTCATCTGTAAACTTAAGACCTGCACTTAATGTATAAATATGAAACTCACTACTTCTTGTAATGTCTTCGGCCATTGCTTTTGCATATAAAATATTCCAAATTCTAAGCTCTGCGGAAACTCTTACATTTACACCAATATCTTCTCTATAGTCATAAGCTTCTAAGCTCGTTTTGAAACCATTTTCGGGATAGTGATAATCAAAGCCTAATCCACCTTTGGATTCAATTAAACCTGCTCTAAGTGCGAGTCGATTAATTCTTCGTCCAATTTGTAAATTAAATCTATAAGCTGTCTCTTCTACTTCATTTTCTTTTTTAACTACCGGAGTTCCGTCATCAACTGTTGTTGTTGTTGTTGTAATTCTTTCGAGTGCAGTTCCATCTCCAACAATTAAACCAAATTTAAAAAATCTTTCAGGACTTGGCATTAAATCTAGTTCTAATTCAGTTTTTGAACCTTGTTGATCATTTATACCACTATAAATAGCAATATCCGTTTTGAAGCGGTTGACTCGTCCAACAATTTTATTCACCCCAGAAAGCGTTTCATTTACCTTATCAATAACTTCTTCATCTCTAAGTAATTTACCAACGGTACCTTTACCAGCTTTTACATCGGCCATAATTTCTTTAAGATCTAACATTGCAAGATCTACTTTATTTAGTATTGGACCTACTTTATCAAGATCATTCATAAATGATCCGTCTTGATATCTATCAGTCTCATAAGCTAATTGCTCGCTGATTCTCTTTAAATTTTCAATCGCAATATTTATCTTACCTTCATTTCCATCAAGCATCTTTTTTAAAGATTTAGATATATCATTAGCGTTGTGACTAAATTCATTAATTTGAACGACAATCTCTTTAATCGCATTTTGCTTATCATCAGTGTAGAGAGAGTCTTTAATGGCCTTAGCAATAACTTTCACGTCTTTAAGAATTTCTCCTGCATCTTTTCCTAGTTGCTCAAAACCTGCTCCTGATTCGGCAGTAACCATAGAGAATTCTGCTAATTGAGGAGCATCTGGATTACCTAGATAAATATCAATATATTTATCTCCGAGAAAACCTACGCTTTTGATTCTAATTGTAGAGAACTGAGTTAATTTTAACGATTTTTGAACTTCAAATTTAATGAGGGCCTGAGAACCACTTAATTCTATAGTCTTAATTCTTCCGGCAACAATACCAGCAACTTTTATAGATGAATCTTCGTAAATTCCTGTGGCATCTGCAATGATTGTTTTATATTCAACAAATTCACCAAAGCTGGCCTTATTAGATGTAATTTTAAGAGTGACAACTACCATCGAAGCAATTGCTAGTAACGTTAATAACCCAACTTTTAATTCATTCAAAAATTTCACTCCGACAAAAATATATTATATTTAAATATTGTATCAATGCTGGATGAAAATGCTAGAAATAACTGACTTTATTTAGATAAAAGATAGTTTCAATCAAGTTTAAGAGAGTTCTAAAAACTTTTGTATTGTTGGGTTCGAAGACTTTTTAAAGTCCTCTACTGACGAATGTTCTACAACTCTTCCCTTCTCTAAGAATGCAACATAATCGGAGATTCGAAGCGTTGCAGCAATGTCATGAGAGATAATAACAGTAGTCATTGGTATATGAGCATTTCTTTGATGAGTTGATTTAATGAGATTATCAACCATATGAGTGGTAATCGGATCCAGTCCCGTTGTTGGCTCATCATAGAGCATAATTTTTGGTTCAAGGGCAAGAGCTCTTGCAAGACCAACTCTTTTTCTCATTCCCCCTGAAATTTCAGAAGGAAGTTTATTATAAGCATGTGACTCGAGACCAACTTGAGTCATCAAGTTTAAAACTTTTTCATCAATTTCTTTTTTCTTTAATTTCGTAAATTCTTTTAAAGGAAATGCTACATTTTCAAAGTTTGTCATAGAATCAAAAAGAGCCGAGTACTGAAAGCTCATGCCAAAATTCGTTCTAAACTTACGAACGTCTTTTTCCTCCATTTTATCTAATTCTTTTCCAAGTACCTTAACATTTCCCTTTGTTGGATGATAAATTCCTAAAATATGTTTTAAAATGGTTGATTTTCCTGCTCCAGAAAAACCAAGAAGAGTTGTAATTTTTCCTTCATGGATTTTAAAGTCTAGATGATCTAGTACTGTATGCTCCCCAAAAGTTTTCACAACATCATTAAATTCGATTGTATAGTT
>Ga0115005_10002139_pt1 | contig 15781 bp, 12 predicted proteins | sample ArcOceMetagenome_FD_87163 | JGI IMG/M metagenome (GOLD analysis project Ga0115005, IMG submission 87163) | Marine eukaryotic phytoplankton communities from Arctic Ocean - Arctic Ocean - Greenland ARC118M Metagenome | ecosystem: Environmental > Aquatic > Marine > Oceanic | place: Arctic Ocean... | reverse complement strand
GACACTATCGGTTGGTTAATGTATCGCCCAACGTCAGTGACAGAGCCTTCAACACTGTTTATTTTTGCTTTAGGAATAATGGGGTTAATATCGCGTAGGTTTAATCAAAAACCTTAATAACTCAAAAGGGTTGAATAAAGGGCATTTGTCAGAGAGGAATTGGCTGAAAAGACTAAGTGACTAATATAATCAGTGTTAGTTTTTTTCAACCAAATAACAAAGACTCACCATTACTATGAGGACTTTGTGATGAATGCTACCGACAACGGCAATTACAATAACGAACTAATGATTTTTAGTCAGTTATCCTGCAAAGTTGAACCCACGAATCATAAAGTTATATTCTATTGTTCATCATTTTAATGAAATAATAACCGAGAATACTACAATATAATTTACTGCATTATCGGTATCGACTTTGCTTTGCTTAATACTGGCATTTGGTTTATAACTAAATAAAGACTATTAATAAATTTTCCAAATTGATGATTAAACAAACCATAAAAATCAACTCTATTCGACTGAGAATAATTTTTTTAATTATCCTGGTTTTTACTGTTGTATTACTGTTTTTTTCATATTTTTTAAAAGATTTTATTACGGGAGTTGAGCAAGATTTAGGTAAAAAGATGGTGCTTCAACATGCCATTATCAACAAAGAAAAAGTCATCAGTCATTTTACACAAAACTTAAATCTAATTAAACGTTCCTTGCTCAATAACACGTATCAAGATTGGATGAAAAATAACGATAATGAAAAGTTTAAAGAAAAAGCGATTCAGTCTATTGAAGATGATTGTCAAGTTATTGAATGTTATGGCTGGTTTGTCCTTTCAATTAACCCTCTTACGAGTATTGATTGGAATCAAGAGAGCAATACCATAAAAACGGTTCCGCTGAAATTAGAAGAAAATTCTTGGCTTCCAAAGAAGCTAGCAGAAAATAATGAATTTTATGTCGATGCTGACATTAATACTATTGATGGCAACACCTACGTTTTTTTTGATTATATAGTAAGAGAGAATGATCAAGCCATTGGAACGGTTGGAAGCTACACACTCGTTTCAATAATTGCTAATCAAATACTGAGTTCATCTAACCAAGATGTTTTAGATGTACTGATTGATAATCATGGCGTATTTCGTACCAGTTTGAATGAAAATACCCGTCGTTATCACCCCACGCTTGCAGAGTTTTTGTATAACAAGGAGTGGCATGAAGTCATCGGAGGGGATCTAGATAAAAGCAGCCTGACAAAACTAACAAATAATACCAATAGTGATTTGATAAAAACGATTGATATCACGATTAATGAAGTTAACTATATTGCGGCTATTGTCTATATCGAGGAAATAGAATGGTATGCAATGAGTTTTTTTTCTAAAAAAGCAATGGAAGGAAGTATTGTTATTCTTCCTCTATTTTTAGTGGGTACTCTGTTACTGTTTAGCGTTATTGGACTCACGCTTTATTTTTTGAATAAGCTGATTTTTAAGCGACTCATCGTGATGAACAAATCAGTTAATAACATTGCATCAGGTAATTATAAATACTTAATTAAACATGCTAACACGGATGAATTGGGTACTTTAGCTCAGGGGATAAACACCATGAGCCAAGAGATTTCAAAAAACTTGTCAAAAATAAATTCTCAGAATGATGCATTAAATGATGCTATTGATAAAGCCAATGCAGCAAATAATGCAAAATCTATTTTTCTCTCTAACATAAGTCATGAAATAAGAACCCCTATGAATGCAGTGTTAGGTTTTGCTGAAATAGGAAGAAACACTGAGTCTTTGTCTGAAAAAAATGAATCACTTGAACAAATAGAGCTTTCAGGTGAGCACTTACTCCAAATAATTAATGATGTATTAGACTTTTCTAAAATAGGAGCAAAGCAACTGGAGGTGGAAAATATCTCATTTAGCTTTAGTGCTATTCTTGAAAAAGTCACACAAATCTGTAAACCTAGTAGTGATAAAAAAAATCTATCATTAACTATCCTCTTAGATGATGCGATTCCTAGGCATTTAATTGGCGATCCACTAAAAATAGAAAAAATCATCATTAATTTGGTTAGCAATGCTATCAAATTTACTGAACATGGCAGTATTGACATAAACACTCGTCTAAAAAAACAAAACGAAAGGGACGTTATCATCGAGTTAAGTGTTAAAGATACTGGAATAGGTATAACACGAGAACAACAAAAGAACTTATTTATCGTTTTCTCTCAAGCCGATAATTCAATCACTAGAAAGTTTGGTGGTACAGGCTTAGGGTTAGCGATAAGTAAGCAATTAGTCGAAATGATGGGTGGGGGCATAACAGTAAAAAGTGAACTTGATAAAGGCGCTGAATTCACATTCACCATACCTTTAGCATACACTACTGAAAAGTTAGAGAATGAAAAAAAAGAATCATCCTATTTTGATTTAGCAAAGTTAAAAGCAGCTTTGTATGGAAAAAAAATCTTGTTAGTTGAAGATAATAGAATCAATCAAATTGTAGCTAAAAAAACCCTAGAGCCATTAAATATTACCATTGATATTGCAGAGAATGGCTTACAGGCAGTAGAAAAAATGAAAACAGACACTTATTCGTTAGTGTTAATGGATATACAAATGCCTGAGTTAGATGGACTTCAAGCTACAGAGCAAATTAGAACGTTTGATAATGATACTATAATCATAGGTATGTCAGCACATGCAAGTGTCCAAGATACTGAAAAGGCGATTAAATCAGGCATGAATGATTATATGACTAAACCCATTAAGCAAAAAACAGTTTTTTTGATGATGTCAAAGTATATATTTTAGTGCCACAGGTAACTGATACCCAATGTAACTATGCCTTGAGAAGTAAAATTCAGGAAGTAGAGTGATGTTTTTCTTAAGCGTTCAATGGTGATGGTCATTAGCCCATTTTTTTGCAAGCATTTTAGGAAATTCAGTTGCAAAAGCTTCACATAAGAAGTCAATCAAGCAAGTCTTTTTATCTTCAGCTAGGTTACACTTGGCCTTAAATTTTAACCAAAAGAATAGCCTCATAAATAAGGGGAATGATTCTTAGTACGCGGATTCCTCTATAAATTATTTAAAATATTCTTTTTAAAATTTAGGGGTAATAAATAAGCGTATTATTTTAATATATTTTAAATCTAACGCTAAAATTTAACAGCAAAACCGACAGATATACTTCCCTCTAGCCACATACTCTTTTCTAATAAAGCGTGGCAAGTGGTTCCTTCACAAAATAATTGATTATCTTCTTCAATATAGCTTGCGTAACCGCGAAGTTCAGTCACAATCGCGAAGGTCCTCGATAATTCGTAGCGGGTACCAAAGGCAATAGTGAGTGAAGGATATATCTCTTCTTTATTTTCAGTATCAAAATATGTACCACCTACACCTAATGATACGGTTGTAACATAATATCGCTGTTTAAACTGTGCAACGCCACTAAAGTGAAGGTAAGTAACATCGAATGAATGTTCTTGCAAATCAGCTTTGCTGATGAAGTCATGATTAACAGTGTTGAATAGTATTTGCCCTTGGCCCTTTGGTGAATCTTGCCACGCTATAGCCAAACCATAATTATTGGCATTATTTACTGCCAAATCAAGACCGTCTTGAGTACTTATTAAATCGGAACTAACCATTTGTCCAATAAATGGCGTGACTTCTAAATCTCGTGCGTAGGTCGATAAAGGTACTAGCATTGCAGCAGTACTCATTACAATGATGAAGAAAAATTTTGCGGATTTTAATGACTGTCGCATTTCATTGCCTTTTCTATATAAGGAAAAACCTAAGAGTACTGTTATTATTAGCTTGGATATCATACTTATTCAAGCTTTAGATGAGTTTGAATGCTTTACTTTTTAACATATTTGCTTGCTTATTTACTGCTATAAGTAATTTTTCGAATATTTCAATTCCAATTTCTTCTCCTCTATTACCCGCTTCATCTGTAACAACTTTAAGTTCTATTTTTGTTAAGGCTTCGGTGATTATCTGTCCATCTTTATCGTTTATTAGGGTTAAGCTACCTTGCTTTATAATAATGTTAGCAACTTTCATTAAAGGAGGTACTACTTTTAGTTGCTGATCCTGATTAAGATGATTTATTTGAGTCGCAAGTTTTTGAATGTTCTGCTGTACCGTCTTAAGTAAGTTTTCTAAACTTGTACCATCTTGGTTGAAGTGAAATGAAGCGTTTAAACCATTGATAGTTATACTCTCAATAATGACGATTTCTTTTTTCAAGCTTTCATGGTCAATCACTAAGTCGATTGAAGCAATGGTCAGTGTGGCTTTTTCATTGCTCAAAATTTTCGTAGAATCAGAAGAATTGATTATTAACCTGGTAATAGCGCCTGTGCCTTGATACCCAAGGATACTCACATTCTCAACACTTACCTTTTGTTGGCTTAATTCTGAACCAATATTCTGAATTTGATTCTTAATATGAAAATTTAATGAGTCACTGGCTAAAAACCACAGCGCAACACCACATGATAATAGTAGAAATAAAACTAAATGTGCAAATTTGTTCAACGACTTTATCCAATTAAAATTCAATAACAAAATTATTATAACTTAATTTATTATTGAATTTTAGTTGGATAAAACTTTTATCCAAACGAGGTAATAATAAGACTGATTTTTATTCAGCTTGCTTAAAAACTATACATGAGATATAAAAAGGACGAATAACGAAAATTCATAATAAAAATAAAAATAATAATAATAATAATAAATAAGGATCGTTAGTGGTAAATATAAATAAGAAGTTGTGGTCGTTTAATTTTGGATGTTTAATCGCTGGTACATTCGTTTGGTTAGTGAGTTTTGGTGTTTCTGCTCCTATATTTGAAGTGTTTTATTCTTATCCCAATTTTATACTTAATTATTATTCTGGGGCCGTAACTGCTTTTATGGCCTTCATGCTTACAGGCATTATTATATTTATTATGCGTAGCTTCTTCAAAGTCTGTGCAAGTGAATATACATTTTGGTTGATTTTGCCCAGCTTAGGGTTTGTTGTTTTAGCTATGCTAGTTAGTCAGTCAATATTAATAACAATGCTATATGCTGCATTTCCTGCGTTAATGGTGATAATAGCGTCAGCAATGATTAAACGGATACCTATATACAGAAACTTAACTTAACGTTGTACAATCACCCTAATATATATTGTATGTAATGGGTCGGTGGTTATGTGATCATTTATCTCATATGTTAACGCATTGTTATAAGTTATTATGAGAACTCTCTCAGGTATCACTGTAAATATCGCTTGATCATATCCTATACTAATAAATGCATTACAGCGTACATTCAAATAGATATTGTTGTTCCGCTTCGTTTAGATTTTATATTAAAAACCCATCAGTAATCAGACAAAAAATCTTGTTAATGATGCCTGAATGGCCGCAGCATCGAATCTCTCCGGTAGATTGAGTTCCAGAGAGAACAGTAAAAGATTACTTGTTTAGTTGCAAAGACTTTATTGTCAAAATTAATAGAAGCACCTGGGAGTGTTTGTCCAATTAAAACGGCTTATGTAGACGAGGGGATTGAGCAAAAGCTGCACTTGTTTGCCAGTAAGTTAAACAGCTTGGACTTTTTTGCAAGGCTGCTGAGCATTTAAAATAACATGCCAAGAAGACGGATATTATATCTTATGCTACGCTAAGTACAGGATCACTAATTTTTGGCAAATGGTTACAAAAAGATCAACACTTAGATATGATTGGAGCTTATCGGCCATAGTATGAAAGGGATGTTCAGTGTTCACTTCGTTCCTTGATTTTGTAGATAATATGGAAAGTGCACTACATAATAAGGGTAATCTTATCTTTATTATTACTTTTAGTGGATGGTGTGATAAATGGATAAGTCTGGATCATTTAATAGTAAATTAAGTCGCCGAGTACTCATTTACATCTTGTTATGTAGCTCGGTGCTTTCTATTAGCTCAACCTTTCTTCAATTGTATGTTAACTATAAAGAAAGCCTTACAACGTTAAATCAACGTTTTAGCAACATTGAAACAAGTTACCTGCAGTCTATATCTACGAGTTTATGGGATTTCAACGAACCTTTAGTACAGCAACAAATTCAAGGCATTGTAAAATTACCTGATATTAGTCATGTGAAAATAGTCACAGGTTTTGGCAAGGTATATCAATTTGGTAACAGTGAAAATTCTGCTGATAAAGTGGGAGAATTCCCTATTATTTACAGTGAAAATGATATTGGTATATTAATTGTTACAGCAAGTTATAAAGACATTTATCAACGCCTCTGGCAACAAGCGGGTTTTATTTTAACAGCAGAGGTGATTAAAATTTTTATCGTTGCATTTTTTATCATTTTTATTGTTCATTGGCTTATAACTCGCCATATTTTGCAGATTACTCATTATTCCCAACAAGTTGCCGCTGAAAAAATAGACACTCCTTTAGTTTTAAGCTCACGACCAGAAGCTAAAGACGAACTTGATGAGTTAGCTGAAACTATTAATAATATGAGGACAACGTTAAAGAATGATATTTTAAAGCTTGAAGACGCTGAAAATGCATTGTTAAACTTAAATGGTGAACTTGAAGTTAAAGTATTTGACCGTACTTCAAAATTGGCCTCGAGCAATAAACAATTACAACAATCCTTAGATGACTTAACGTTAGCAAAAGATCAATTAGTTCAATCAGAAAAAATGGCTTCTCTCGGGCAGCTTGTTGCGGGCGTTGCGCATGAAGTAAATACGCCTTTGGGAATTTGTGTAACTTCAATTACAGCCTTGAAAGAAAAGGTACTAGAATTAAATCATGCAGTAGAAACAGAAAACCTTACAAAATCTCATTTAACTAAAACACTCGATTTGCTTATTGAATACGAAAATATTATCGAAAGAAGTTTAAATAAAGCGGTTGAATTAATCAGAGGGTTTAAATCAGTTGCTGTTGAGCAACACACAGACCCAGAGTTGAAAATTAATGTCGCACGTCATGTAAATGACATCGTTAACACGGTTAAAACACTTTTTAAACGTAAAAATTATACAATTAATATTGAAGTAGACGAAAATATTAATTTAATTACTTATCCAAGTGCATGGAATCAAATACTCACTAACTTTTTAACTAATTCGCATATACATGGTTTTGATGGGAGGGACAGTGGCGAAATATCAATAAAATTTGTTCAAGATAATGGTTTTTTAACGCTCTTTTATAGTGATAATGGCAAGGGATTAGATAAGAGTGTTGTAAACCGTATTTTTGACCCTTTTGTTACAACAAAACGTGGCCAAGGTGGCTCAGGACTAGGTATGAATATTGTGTATAACTTAGTTGATGCAAAATTAAAGGGCACAATTAAATGTTTAACGGCAGAAGAAGGATGTAGTTTTGAAGTGAAAGTGCCAGTAAAGTATAAACAAGGAGCACTTGAAGCATAACGTTTACTCGATAAATACGTATAAAAAAGGCCCTAAGGCCTTTTTTATACCCACATTATAATAACTGATTAATGTTAGTCTAACTTAGTCATTTGGTTGAGCGGTGGGTTATTACCACTATTTATGTCATCTACAAATAACACAGAAATAAACTCTTGTAATTTATCATTAAAAATAATGGCTAACTCAAAATATTCATTCTTAGTGGTTGATTCGCAAGCTGAAAATTCTGTTAATTTATTGCCAGGCTTTAGTAGTGGTTTGTTTTTTACGTCCCCTTCATCTGTTAATCTAGGAAAGGAAGGCATTTTAGTGGCAGTGGTAAATTGTTGGTTAACTTTGATATTGCTTGATTCTGCTGATGCAGTCGAAAGTGTAAAGCATAATCCGATTACGCTGAATATGGCACTTAACGCTACAGTTTTACATTGTGATTTCATGTTGCGATCCTCGTCTTATAAATTCACAGAGCATTGACTACAAAACTTATCTCTTGAAAAAGTACTTGTATATGTCAGTTATAATATGTACATCTTAACTATAATTCGTAATCATATGCATTACGAGTGATATAAGGTCAGCTGTCTATAAATTGAGTTTAATAGCCTTTTACTGGATATTTCCAGCTATTAGTTTTTACTAAATATAATATAGTATCAAATACAGCAGACAGTAAATTGGAGAGAAAAATTTCACGAAGCTGAAAAAAAAGAAGAAATACCTTGGGAGGAATTTCTTCTTCATTTAATAAACATAAATAGAATTAACTAAGTGCTTTTACTTTAAGGCGATAACTATGCAGTAAAGGCTCTGTATAACCATTTACTTGTGCTGTCCCCAAAAACACTAAATCGCATGCTGCTTTAAAAGCAATACTATTTTCAAAGTCACTGGCCATTGCTTGGTAACTTTCATCATTTTTATTTTGGTTATCAACGGTTTTTGCCATTTTTTTCAAGCTTGCTTGCACTTGTTGTTCACTACATACTTTATGACTTAACCAGTTGGCTATATGTTGGCTTGAAATACGTAAGGTTGCTCTGTCTTCCATTAAGCCAACATTATTGATATCAGGTACTTTCGAGCAACCAACGCCTTGGTCAATCCATCGAACAACATAACCTAGAATACCTTGGGCGTTATTATCTAGCTCATCGTTAATTTCTTGTTCACTCCACTGTGTTTGTTTTGCAAGTGGGATCGTTAAAATGTCATCTAAGTTGGCTGGTTGACGTGTAGTTAATTCTTTTTGAAGAGCGAAAACATTCTCTTTATGGTAATGCAATGCATGCAAAGTAGCCGCTGTTGGTGATGGTACCCAAGCCGTATTTGCTCCGGCTTGTACATGATTAATTTTGGTTGCTAGCATATTCGACATTTGATCAGGGATCGGCCACATACCTTTGCCTATTTGCGCTTTTCCACTAAAACCACATGCTAAACCAACATCAACATTGTTATCTTCATAAGCGCTTATCCATGGTGTTAATTTGATATCTGCTTTTTTAGCCATGATACCGGCTGCCATTGAAGTATGAATTTCATCTCCGGTACGGTCTAAAAATCCGGTGTTAATAAAGACCACTCGTGATTTTGCCTGTGCAATACACGCTTTTAAATTGACACTGGTACGGCGCTCTTCATCCATTATCCCCATTTTTATGGTGTTTCTGTCCAAGGCTAAAGCATCTTCCACGTGTTCAAATAACGAGTTAGCAAAAGCAACTTCCTCAGGACCGTGCATTTTTGGCTTTACAATATAAATAGATTTTTTTGCACTATTACAAAAGGCACTTTTGTTTGAAGTGTTGTCTAACTTGGTGCTAGCAATCAAGGATGTCACCATAGCATCAATGATACCTTCAGGTACTTCAGAGCCATCAGCTAATAAAATGGCATTATTTGTCATTAAGTGGCCAACATTGCGCACAAACATTAAACTTCGGCCCTTTAATGTTAAATTTTCACCATTCGTTTTTTTATACTGTCGATCAACAGCCATTTTTCGTTCAATAATTTTGCCATTTTTAGTTAAAGCAGTCGTTAAGTTACCTTGCATCAAACCTAACCAATTTTTATAAGCGATAACTTTGTCATCAGCGTCAACTGCTGCAACAGAGTCTTCACAATCCATAATAGTTGTTAAAGCTGATTCAAGTGTTATGTCAGAAATACCTGCTTTATCACTTTGTGCAATCTCACTTTTCTCATCAAAGTTAATTTCGAAGTGCAATCCATTATGTTCAAATAGGAGAACTGAAGGTGCCTCAGAACTTCCTTGATAACCTTTGAAAGCATGGCTATTAAGCAGTTCAACGTTTTCACCACTTTCCAGCTGTATAGTTAAGTCAGTTCCATATATTTTATACTGGTTAGCTTGCAAGTGACTCCCACTGGTGAGTGGAATGCTTTGATCTAAAAATTCTCGTGCAAAGGCAATAACCTTTTGACCACGAGCGGGATTGTAAGTACCGCTGTTTTCTGCGTTGTTCTCATCAGAAATAACATCGCTACCATAAAGAGCATCATATAAACTTCCCCAACGTGCATTCACGGCATTAAGCGCAAATCGTGCATTCATTATTGGCACAACTAATTGCGGACCTGCCATCGTGGCTAATTCAGCATCAACATTTTCGGTGCTTATTGAAAAGTCATCAACCTCAGGGACAAGGTAGTTAATCTCTTTTAAGAAGTTTTTATAAGCTGCAAAGTCAAACTTATCGCCAAAATTATTTTGATGCCAACAATCAATTTTTGCTTGAAGCTCATCACGTGTTATTAATAAGGCTTTATTAATTGGGGTAAGTTTTTCTATAATCGAGGCAAAACTCTTCCAAAATTCTTTAGGAGGAATGATACTCTGCGTAAGTACCTCTTGCTCAATAAAATGATGTAGACATTGAGCTACTTGGATATTTTGGATGTTAACATATTGGGTCATCATGCTTTCCTCTGTGCAATTATTCAAGCAAGTTGTTATTTGAATACTTAAGTCATAGGGTAAATGTTTTGTATCATGAATGTTTCTAAAATAGTCCTTCAAAAGTAGCAGTAAACATCATTAATGATAGCGTTTAAGTGCAATGTAGGAGGTATTAATTTTTCATGCAATAGCTGAACATTATGTTATTCGTAAAGGCATTTTTTAATTTTCATTTTTATAACGAATGTGTCTTTCTAACTAATTGATAAATAGCTATTAATTGTATAAATGTATTTTTAGTCACTCAGTTGGTTATTAATTATTGTTATTTTAAATAGCAGCAATAGATTTTGTGAATGTTGGTTTTTATTTTATTGTATTTGTGAATGTAACTGTGTTTTTAGCGCTTAATATATTCGCTGAAAATAAAGTCAAATACACATCACTATAAAAAATGAACAAGTATTTTTATGATTATTGGGCTGAATATCGCAGTAACTACAGCTGAAATAATTAACGCTAGAGAGCTGTAAGCGGCGTGTTCATAGCTTAAACGGCTAATTGTTGCAGTACCAAGTGCATGACTCGCTGCGCCAATCGCTAATCCTTGTGCTTTCGGTGACGTGACATTAATAAATGAAAGCCAGGGTGGGCCTAATAGTGCACCGAATAGTCCTGCTAAAATAATAGCAAATGCAGTAATTGAATTATTACCACTAAGTTGCTCGGTTAAAGCGATACCTATTGGTGTTGTGACTGACTTTAAAGAAAGGGATACCGCTATCTCGTATTGATTAATTGTATATATCGTTATGCAGAAGCTTATTGCGATTGTAATGACCGCTCCAACAAACAACAGAATAACTATTTGTCGCCACTGTTTCTTTATTGTTTGAATGTGTTGGTATAACGGGAAGCCTAAAGCGACCACTGCTGGCTCTAATAATCCATTTAGCACAGTGGTGGCTTCATAGTAATGCTCAAAGGGAATATTAAAAAATACTAACAAGGGTATCAAGGTTAATATTGATAACAACATTGGATTTAACCAAGCTTTTTGACAAAACTTTTGTAATTGAACATAAGCTTGATAAACGATTAAGGTCAGGAGAATGAAAAAAATCATAAAGCTAATTTCAGAGGTAAGGCTATGATTAATCAATTGTTAAGTTCTTTTTTTATTGTGGGATTATGTCGATTCAGTTGTCGCTGATAGGTAATACCCACAAAAGTAAGTAATAAGAATGTCGTCAAGAATATAATTGTAATTAACATAAAACCGTAACTTTTGATCAATTCAAAGTGATTAATTATTCCCACGCCAGCAGGAACAAAGCACACGGCCATGTTAGCAATAGCCCACTCAATGCAAGGTTGAATACGCTTTGCGTTTAAGAATCTATAATGAAGTAAAGCTGTGAAAATCATCATGCCATATAAACTCGCTGGCAAGATAGGCAGGAAATACTCAATAGCTTTACCAGCTAATAAGCAAATACCCACCGACAATATACTGTAGATTATATGGCTGAACATTTCTTGATTTTACCTTTGATCAGCTGCCTCTATTACAAGCTGTCTAAACCAAATGTGGCTAGCATCGTGATGTAATAGTGGGCTCCAAATCATTTTTAATTCAATTTCAGGAATATCAAAAGGTGGTCTGACAATTGTATATTTTTGATCGTCTTTGTGTAACAAAGCCGCTTTTGTAGGTAAGGTGGCAATTAAGCCGTCTTCAAAGGCCAATTGCATTGCAACATGATAGTTTCGAGTAAACACTTTGATATCACGTTTTTTACCTAAACGGGCTAAAGCTTCATCTACCCAACCTAGCTTTTGTACATCTTTTGGATCCATGCCCACGCCAACACCAAAGCCGGTTTTTGACACCCAAACATGCTTCGATGAAAGGTAAGTGTTTAAGTTAAATTTAGAAACATCAGGATTATCAGCACTTAATAAACATGAGAATGAATCACGCCAAATCGTTTTTTGATGAAAAGATTGTGGTAATTCATCAAAACGGTTTATCGCCATGTCAATTTTACCTGCTTCAACGTCGTGGAACGTTACGTCACTCGGCGTCATTATATCAATGGTAACATTTGGCGCTATTTCATTTATCTTTCTTAACAAGCCAGGAAGTAATGTTGATGCTGCATAATCACTTGCCATAATGCGGAAAACACGCTGACTATGTTTTTCGTTGAATTCTTCTTCACCTTGTAATGCTTCTTCAAGTTCTAAAAGAATTTTTCTGATCACAGGGGCTAAAGCTCTTGCACGCTCTGTTGGTACCATTCCGTCAGATGTTCTTACTAATATTGGGTCATTAAATAGATTTCTGAGCCTTTTGAGACCGTTACTCATTGCGGGTTGAGTAATGTTAAGTTGGCTTGCTGAACGAGTTACGTTTTTTTCTCGAAGTAAAACATCAAGATAAATAAGCAGATTAAGATCAATTTTAGCAATATTCATAGTTTTAATGGTCAATAGAAATAATATAACTAAAGTATATGTCATGCCCAGAATGAAAAATCAAGAAATATTGAGTGAAAAATAAAGTTTTTAAGCCTTAATATATAGACTAAAGTATATGTTTAAGTACCTTAATCAATGAAAAGTAAGTGTTATTTTTATTTGATTAGGTGGTATTTATTTTGTGAATGGTAGTGATAGATATTATATATTTTAAGAATGTCTGTGATTTGTTCTAAACTTTGTGTTGTTCGGTATGTTTGCTTTCATGCTCACTTTTATAAGAAGTGTAGAAGCTAACAAAACCATTTAAAAATACTATAGACTTTTGGAGAGAGTGATATGTCTAATTATCAAAGTGCAATAGAAGCGGTTCAAGCAATTAAAGCCAATGCAGGTAGCGCTTGGGATACTATAAATCCAGAATCAGTTGCTCGTATGCGTACACAGAACAGATTTAAAACGGGTTTAGAGATTGCTCAATACACTGCAGATATTATGCGCAGCGATATGGCCGCTTTCGATGCTGATAGTTCTAAGTATACTCAATCTTTAGGTTGCTGGCATGGTTTTATTGGCCAACAAAAAATGATTTCTATAAAGAAGCATTTTGATGGTCAAACAGATCGTCGCTACTTGTATCTTTCAGGTTGGATGGTGGCTGCACTTCGAAGCGAGTTTGGACCACTTCCTGATCAATCTATGCATGAAAAAACCTCTGTAGCTTCATTAGTTGCAGAGCTTTATACCTTTTTACGTCAAGCTGATGCACGTGAACTAGGTGGTCTTTTTCGCGAACTAGATGCAGCAAACGATGGCGACAAAGCAGCTATCCAATTCAAAATTGATCATCACGTTACACATGTTGTACCCATTATTGCTGATATTGATGCCGGTTTTGGTAACGCTGAAGCGACTTATATAATGGCTAAGCAAATGATTGAAGCCGGTGCTTGTGCCCTTCAAATTGAAAACCAAGTTGCTGATGAAAAGCAATGTGGCCATCAAGACGGCAAAGTAACGGTTCCTCACGCTGACTTTCATTCTAAAATCCGTGCATTACGTCATGCCTTTTTAGAACTAGGTATTGATAACGGTATTATCGTTTCTCGGACTGACTCTGAGGGTGCTGGCTTAACGAAAGAAATCGCAGTTGTTAAAGAACCTGGTGACCAAGGTGATATATATAACTCGTTCCTAGACGTTGAAGAAATTGATGTAGCTGATATGGCTGAAGGCGATGTATGTTTCAACCGTAACGGTAAATTAGTTCGTCCTAAGCGTTTACCTTCTGGTTTATACCAATTTCGTCAGGGTACGGGTGAAGAGCGTTGCGTATTTGATAGCATCGAAGCAATTAAAGCTGGTGCAGATTTACTGTGGATAGAAACAGCAACACCAAACGTTGCTGATATCACTGCAATGATGAACGAAGTGCGTAAAGAAATTCCAGATGCTAAGCTTGTTTATAACAACAGCCCATCATTCAACTGGACATTAAACTTCCGTCAACAAGCTTTCGATACTATGGTTGCTGCTGGTGAAGATGTGTCTAATTATGTGCGTGCTGACTTGATGAATGTTGATTACGATACTACTGAATTAGCTGCATCTGCAGATGACAAAATCCGTAGCTTCCAATCAGATACTGCGCGTGAAGCGGGTATATTCCATCACTTAATTACATTACCTACTTACCATACTGCTGCGTTATCTACTGATAACCTTGCTAAAGAATACTTTGGAGAACAAGGTATGCTGGGTTATGTAGAAGGTGTACAGCGTAAAGAAATTCGTCAAGGTATCGCCTGTGTTAAACATCAAAACATGTCAGGCTCTGACATGGGTGATGATCACAAAGAATACTTTGCTGGTGAGAATGCCCTTAAAGCTGGCGGTGCGAATAACACTTCGAATCAGTTCTCATAATTATTGACAATAGTTTTCTCTAGAAGTAGAAGCCGGATAGCATCAATTGCTATTCGGTTTTTTTCGTTTACAGCGCTTCGTTTAGATAAAATCATCTTTTTATTTCATTTAAAAAAATCTTATTAATAAGCCTTTATTGATCAGTCACTAAAATTAATTTTATTTAATTTGAAATAAGTTGTAATAAAACGCTTAACCCTGCGACTATTCTGTTAGATATTTCAAAAGGAATAAAAGAATGATAATAAAATGGCAAAGCCTTTTAGCAATAAGCTTACTTAGTTTTAGCTCGATGCTAGTGGCTGAAAATGTAGATGAACAAATAAATACAGATGAAGTACTCACGCTGGAAAATTGCCACTTAAAAGGCATTAAGTCTCAAGTTCAATGTGGCACATTGCGGGTACCGGAAAATTATAGTTTACCTGATGGCGAACAAATCACGGTTAACTTTGCAGTATTACCTGCAATTGATAATAGTAAGAATAAAATGCCGCTCATGTTTTTAGCTGGCGGCCCTGGACAAGCATCCGTTGAATTAGCGGCTCATATATTTACAACGTTTGCGGAAATAAAAAAATCTCATGACATTATTTTGGTTGATCAGCGTGGCACTGGTAAGTCCCATGCGTTAGAGTGCGATGAAAATACAGTCAAAAGTGTTTACGAAATTATCCCTGAAGACTTTTCAGCACAAGAAATAAAAGACTGTATCGCGCAATTTAAAGGCGATTTAAGCCAATATAATTCAGAAAATGCAATTCGTGATTTTGATGCAGTGAGAAATGCGCTAGGCCATGAAAAAATTAATATTTATGGTGGTTCTTATGGTACTCGTGCGGGTTTAGTTTATATGCGCATGTTTCCAGATTCATTAAAAAGTGTTGTGCTAGACAGTGTTGGACCGATTGAAGTGCCTATTGGTACTTTTGGACAGAGTTCCGCACGTTCATTTCATTTATTGTTAGAAAGCTG
>Ga0115005_10002134_pt1 | contig 15792 bp, 10 predicted proteins | sample ArcOceMetagenome_FD_87163 | JGI IMG/M metagenome (GOLD analysis project Ga0115005, IMG submission 87163) | Marine eukaryotic phytoplankton communities from Arctic Ocean - Arctic Ocean - Greenland ARC118M Metagenome | ecosystem: Environmental > Aquatic > Marine > Oceanic | place: Arctic Ocean... | reverse complement strand
TGATGAGGGCTAACCGAAAAAAACAGAGCGCAATGATTTTTTTAGCTGTGGAAGAGGCCTGTTGATGTTGACAGGCAGACGGTACCAAAAAACGTCATCTCCCCTAGCAGAGGGGTGCAACAACCCTGCCCGTCTTATTCTGTGTGACATACAGACAGTGACATGACGTCATCATACTTTGCTCGATCGAAATCGGTGGGTTGAGAAGCGCGCCAAAACAAACCTCCTGCGGGGAAAGTACACGTACTTGGTAGGAAAATAATAGATACCATTCATCTGCAACAGACCAATCTCGAAATCGAGTGAGAGTATCGTTATGGACATTGTCTGTGTTCATTTACCACATGAATGGCACGACCCATAGAGATAACAACTATTCAATTGGAAGCCACTCATTCGTATAAAGACTACAACTCATTTCGAGACAATGCTCTTCCCCAACTGTGTCTTCACAGCCTTTTTCCTACACGACATCAGATCTTCTTTCGTTTCTTCCTTCACGGTTGACAATGTCAATGTTTGCAGAAGCCACCCTTCAATAAGTAGACCAACAACATTTGAAAAAAATCTCTTCAACAGTGAGGGTAAAAGAAAATTTTGTAGCTCGTTGTCACAGTCATCTAGCTCACTAAGAGAATCAAATAGAACGGAAATATCACATATACTTGATTCTCTCAAAAAAGACGACGACGTAAATGTATCTACTAGTGATGTGGATATATGTCGGATAACTGAAAAGCTTTTAACATCAGAAATAATGTCCATTGATGTGGATCATATGGAAATCATCAACCAAGCTGAAGCAACAATAGACTTTTGGTCACAAACTGGATCTTCCAGAGGAGCTGAGATCATAAAACAAATGATTTACTCATTAGAAGAGGCTCGTGATGATTTGGTTACTTCAAGAATGTACGAAATGGTAAGTCCTATGGTTTTTTATGACTGAAGCCCATTGAACTTTTGGGTATTCGTTAATATGTCTTGGATACCTTTCTCATTGCCATTTCTCTACCTGAAGGCCGTCGACGCATGGTTGAAATCCAGTGATCCGAATGGACCTGAAGAAGCAGACAAAATACTGCAAAATTACGAAAGACAATACGAGACTCGTAAAAATGAACTTTCTAGTGTAGATATCATTTATTATCATAATGTCATGACTGCTATAAGCAGAAAGGGTGGAAAGAAATGCTTTGATAAAGGTCAAGGCACATATTTGCATCAATTCGCTGAAAAAACGGAGCAAGTCCTGCGGCGTGTCGAAAAGCTCTCAAGAAATGATATTTTAAAGGGACCAAATACGGCTACTTATAATATTTGTATTGCTGCATATTCAAAATGCGGTGATGGTAGGAAAGCAGAACAATTATTGAACGAGATGTTGAAGCGTGATATAAAACCGGATGTTATTTCTTACAATAGCGTGATTGACTCGTGGGGAAGAAGTGGAGAGAAGGGTAGTGCAGCCAGAGCCGAAAGCATACTGAATGCTATGAAACAGTACCAGATCGAGCCAGACATAATCTCATATACTGGAGTTGTGTTCGCTTACACGCGAAGTATCGAGGTTGACTCGGCTGACAAGGCTCTCAAAATATTGGAGAGCATGGAAGAAAGTGGCCTTTCCAGTAATGAATTTGTTTACAATGCTGTATTAGATGCATTTGCAAAATCTCAACAGAAGGACAAGGTGAAGAAAGCTGATGCATTACTGTCAAAAATGATAAGCAAAGGTCTGGCCAATAATGTGTCATTTAATGCTCTTCTGAATTGTTACGCCAAGAGTGCCGCCCCTGGAGCTGGATCTAACGCTGAATCATTATTAAAACGAATGGAACAAAGTGATGAGTACAAGCCAGATGTGATAAGCTACACAAGTGTCATCGACGCGTTGACAAAATCTAGAGATAAGAATGCAGCAGAACGCGCCCAGAAGATACTGGAAAGAATGTTAAAATTTGCAAATGAAGGTGACGTAACTGTTAAGCCAAACGCCGTCACGTACAACACTGTTATCAACTCTTGGGCATCAAGTGGGAGACCTGATGCGGCGAAAAAGGCAGAGACACTTTTACAGCGAATGGAGAAGATTTATGAAAATGGCGAATGCAAGAAGGCAAGGCCGAATACAATATCCTATACTTCTGTCATCGACGCCTACGCAAGGTCAAAATCTAAGAATAATGCACTCGATGCCGAAAGAGTGTTCAAGCGGATGGAAGAAAAATACGCTGGCGGTAATGTCAACGCGAAACCTAACGTGCATTCTTTCAATACAGGTGAGTTTAGTATCTCAGATGTACATAAAACATTTATGAAGCATTCACCAAGTGGCTTACAGTTCGTTTTGTTTGATGCTGTTACTTGCAGTGATTAATGCGTGGGTCCAAAGCAGAGAACCCGGTTGTGCCTTGCGCGCCGAACAAGTGCTCATCAAGATGCTACAACATTACAGGAATGGAAATAAAGATGTGAAGCCGAATGTGGTTTCTTTCTCGACCGTGATTAATGGCTGGGCAAAATGTTCATCCGAAGAGGCAGGAGCAGCGAAGCGTGCTGAGAAGATTTTCAATTTAATGCTTGAGGAATACAAAGGGGGCAATGAGGATGCGAAACCTAACTCCATCAGCTACTGCTCACTTATTGACGCATGCGTCAAGTCAAGAGATAGAGGGTCATTGGAGCGCGCAGAAGATATTTATAATGGCATTTATCAAAATTATGTGGGTGAAAATGATGATATGAAACCTTCCACCGTTCTAGCAAATCAGATCATGGATGCTTGGTCAAAGAGTGGTCAAGATTGCGGCGGTGAGAAATCTGAGGGTATGCTGAATCGGCTAATTACCTTGTATAAAGAATATGGAGACGCAGAATTCAAACCAAATGATAGGAGCTTCACGATTGTGATAAACGCATATGCAAAATCGAGACGCTTTCGTAAAGCAAAGAAAGCACGAGAGATACTGGATCAAATGATTTCTGCGTATAAAGATGGTAACTCTGCTGCGAAGCCTAACGTTTTCAGTTTCACTGCAGTTATCAATGCATGTGCTTTCACAGTTGGGGACGATTTGGAAAAAAATGAGGCGATGCAAATTGCAATAGCAGCATACAAATTGCTTGGCGTATATGACAGCCCAAACCATGTTACTTACAGTTGCTTTCTTAAAGCATGTTTGAATTTAATTCCAAAAGGTCCTTCGCAGGAATCGGCGTTGATCACTGTCTTCAAAAAATGCCGTGAGCATGGTCAAGTTACAGACATGATTTTGAAATTGCTGTTGAGGACGCTGACCCCGCAACAAGTTGAAAAGATTGTGGGCGTCAATGGCACTATATCAATCGAAAATATACCTGACGACTGGAAATTCAAAGGAAATTCAGCAAAGAAGCAGGTCAGACCCTAGAAGAAACCGTTGCGAATAGTTGCCGAAGTGTTCATGAGGTTTGGGAGATTCGAAATTTGTTTATTTCATGCACGAAGAAATCGTTATGAAATTTAATTAACATAAATTGAAATGTACTTCATAAAAACTAATCCTTTCTTAAATCTGGTATTTTTATTTATTTTTTAAGCTACCTCCTTGACTTCTTCGTCGTCCATATAGGCTTCAAGAGGAGGACAAGTACATACCAGATTGCGATCTCCATAAACATTGTCGACACGCCCACAAGTAGGCCAGAACTTATTCGACCTGATCCAAGGTGCAGGGTAGGCACCCGCCTCCCTGGTATACGACCTGTCCCACTTTTCACTCATAATATCATCTATGGTATGAGGTGCGTTTCTGAGTGGAGATTCTTCAAGATTCACTCGCCCACTACCAATATCATCGATCTCGGAACGAATCGCAAGCATTGCGTCACAGAAGCGGTCCAATTCAGCAAGGTCTTCACTCTCTGTAGGCTCAATCATAAGAGTGCCAGCTACAGGCCATGACATGGTGGGTGAGTGGAAACCATAGTCTTGAAGACGCTTGGCAACATCTTCTTCCGTTACACCGGTGGAAGCCTTTAAAGGTCGCAAATCAAGAATAAATTCATGAGCACATTGGCCATTCTTTCCAACATATAGTACATCAAATGCTCCGTTCAGACGAGCTGACATGTAGTTAGCATTTAGTATAGCATACTGGGTAGCTTTTTTCAAGCCTGCGGTTCCGTTCATCTTGATGTACATCCATGAGATGGGTAGAATCGAGGCAGACCCAAAAGGAGCGCCAGCTACTGCACCTTCCGATTTTGGAACACACAACTCAGATCCACACAGGTTTCCAGACGCTTCTTCGCCAGCAACATGGCCAGGGAGGAATGGAGCCAGGTGCGCGGCAACGCCAATTGATCCTACTCCAGGACCTCCACCTCCATGAGGAATGCAGAATGTTTTGTGCAAGTTTAAGTGACAAACATCAGCTCCAATGAGTCCAGGACTTGTGAGTCCTACCTGGGCATTCATGTTAGCTCCATCCATGTAGACCTGTCCTCCAGCTTCGTGTACAGCATCCATGATTTCAACGATTCCCTCCTCAAAAACTCCGAAAGTTGAGGGATAAGTCACCATAAATGCAGCCAAGTTGGCAGCATGTTTTGCAATCTTCAACTTCAAGTCTTCAATGTCCACATTTCCTCTATGATCGTTGTCAACGACGACAACCTTCATTCCGGCCATCACTGCAGATGCAGGATTTGTTCCATGTGCACTCTTCGGAATCAAACATACATTGCGGTGTCCCTCTCCCTTGGACTCGAGATATCTCATGATTGTAAGCAGACCTGCATATTCCCCAGTTGCACCTGAGTTTGGTTGAGCACTAACAGCAGCAAATCCTGTGATTTCAGCAAGATCCTCATTCAAATCCTTAATCAACTCATGGTAGCCTTGAACCTGGTCAGTCGGCGCAAATGGGTGAATATCACAGAACTTTGACCATGTGACAGGGATCATCTCACTGGTTGCATTCAACTTCATGGTGCAGGAACCAAGTGAAATCATGGAATGATTCAATGCCAGATCACGATTTTCCAATGCTTTCAAATAACGAAGCATCTGAGTCTCGGAGTGGTGCTGACGGAAAATCGGATGCTCCAAAATTTCCCCGTCACGAGCTACAGATTCGTCAACTTCGGTGAGAGAGGCATCGGCCGACACATCAGGATTCGGAATACCAAATGCACTTTCAAGAAGGGATCGAATATTTTCACGTGAAATTCCTTCACCCGTACTAATCCCGACAGTGTTCTCGTCAATAATACGAACATTTGCACCAACTGCTACGGCACCCTCTTGGACTTGAACTGCGGTCATTCCTTTTGAAGAAGTATCTACAGTAAACGTATCGAAAAAAGGCTCATTGGTTACAGTGAACCCAGCATTACTGATTTCACGATGGGCGACTCTGGCTAGTGCATGAATGCGACCAGAAATGTCCTTCAAACCTTCAGGGCCGTGGTAGATAGCATATGAAGCAGCCATATTTGCAAGAAGTGCCTGGGCAGTACATATATTAGAAGTGGCCTTATCACGACGAATGTGCTGCTCACGTGTCTGCATGGCCATCCGAAGACAGGGCTTTCCACCGGAATCAATGGTGACACCAATGATACGTCCGGGCATCTTACGAGAATATGCATCGGAAGTTGCCAAAAAACCGGCATGGGGTCCACCAAAACCCATCGGTACTCCAAAACGTTGGGCAGAACCTACAGCAATATCAGCACCCCATGAGCTCGGCGGGGCAATTTTGGCAAGAGCCATGAGATCAGTGGCAGCAATCACCATTGCACCTGCATCATGAGCGCGATCCGTAAAGCTTTTGTATGATTCGCCAGGAGACTCAACAGATCCGTACGTATTCGGATACTGTACCATAGCACCACAATAATTCTTGGCTGAGAAATCTGCTTCACTGTGATCACCAAAAACAAGCTCGATCCCAATGACGCCAGCACGAGTCTGAAGAAGTCCGATAGTCTGTGGATGTACATCATTTGAAACAAAGAATTTATTGTTCTTTCCTCTTTTTCCCTTCAGGGCAAAACACATTTGCATTGCTTCAGCTGCAGCAGTAGATTCATCAAGGAGGGATGCAACTGCCATTGAAAGTCCAGTCAAATCACAAACCAATGTCTGGAAATTGAGAAGCATTTCAAGACGACCCTGAGAAATCTCAGCCTGGTATGGTGTGTAAGCAGTATACCATCCCGGGTTCTCAAGCATGTTCCGAAGGATTACGGGGGGTACAATAGTATCATAATATCCCTGCCCAATGAAAGATGTCATAAGTTTATTCTTATCAGCCATGCTTTTAATCTTTGCAAGTGCTTCAGTCTCGGTCATTGCAGGTTCGAGGTCAAGCTCTTTCTTAGTCAAGATGTCTGATGGTACAGTGGATGTTACCATTGCGTCTAAACTGTCAAAGCCAATTGATTTGAGCATCGCCTTTGCATCTTCATCCTGCGGCCCCACTGTAATAAAATATGATAGAGAATCTGGTGAGATTTATTTCCAGACGTGAATCTCAGCTGAGAATTTTCAGAATTCTCTCTCGAAACTTCATCCTCTGACGCAAAACTACAGAACACATTGAATTTTGCTTCACTTACAGTGACGACGAGTGAAGGTATCGCACATATCAAGGGCATCTCCAGCAAACGCAGTTGCTGCATGGAAAGACCGAGAAGATCTCGATATTCTCTTTGATGCAATCAGGCGACGGAGAGCCATTCGGCGAATTGCTTGCGTGGATGTAATAGATACCATGGCAAAAATAACACAGTGTTGATTCCAATAAAGATGGAAGAACACATAGACAATGCATCGAGAAGATACCGAACGATGACTAGTTTTGCATGATGCGAATGCTTCGCCGTTGCAACTTAAAATGAAGCAATCCCCCCACTCCCCCCCCTAACATGCTGCCCGAAATCAAACATTAATTTCTAAATCCCCACTAAAGTGGGGGGTAAGGCAATAGTAATAAGATAAATAAGCTAAGTTTTTAATAGAATCATAACATATTTACTATTGCCTTCCCCCCCTGACGCTCTAGAGGGGGGATTTAGAAATTAATAATATGTGAGGCAACCTGATGACGTAGTGAGAGCTGCTGCTGATGACGTAGTGGTCAAAATCCCAATAACAGATTCGATTCGTCTACGAGATGTTCTTTTTTGGGTCAAATTCGAAATGTAACGACAAGAAAACCACTTGTAGTCTTGGTAGTCTAATAATAAAACTCGTTCAAATTTTCAAATTTCACACCTCTCAATTTGAAATTCCCTTCCATCTAAAAATAATAGAAGTCTATGGCATTATCGATAGAAGTTCGATTGGACAGGGCAACGGGAGGTAGAAAACGACACGAGGACGATTGTTGGGGGGGGGGCATCGTGAAACGCACATCTATTTTGAATGATTAGAAGTGTACATAAAAATTTAACACTCATCTTTTATTATCAGCGAGGTATACTTTAAAAAAAATGAACTTATGATTTGATTTATCTTTTTAAAATAACTTCGACAGATGTGTGCAATTTGTTAGTTTGGTGGTCTTTTCATTGATTGGTGTTTCGGCGCCTACGTGTACTACCGCACGACGCTTCAAATCGCTTTTTCGGGCCATAGGGCAGGGGCGTGACTGAAAAACATCCAGGTTTTTACCTGTACATTACGTGATTTGTAAAATTGATGGATTGCGTACGTACGGTACCCCGGTACCTATCTATACCGCGGTATGTACGGTCGGTGCAAGCGAGCAAGAAGCTCACCCGCATCTCACAAGATGTGACTAATTCTGTAAGGTTCGTTAGCTATTTTACCCCCTAAAATAACCCTGTTATTAAAAAGTAAACTATCAATGGACACCCCAACCAACCTGCCAGCAGGAATCAAAAGATCTCCGCCCCCCCCCCGGGCGAAACCCCTTGTCTTGGGGGTCCCCTCCGCTCCCCGTCTTCATATCTTTTAGTTGGGCGCGGTGGCTGAGTCCTACAGTATACGATACCCCTAGTCGTAAGACGGGGAGGAGGGTAGGGGACCCCCAAGACATGACAAGGGGTCGTCTCTTGGTGTCAATAACGATGTTTTTATTAAAAAGTTGTGCCGTTGCAATAATTACATTCCCACCTAAACAACACATATTCTGGCTATTTTTATCTTAGCGGGTGTGGTGAGATTGATTTCTTTCGGGTGCGCGCCCGGTGTGTACTCGCTTGGGTGGGGTTTGGCTTGGTTGGTTGGTTGTTGGGTACGCTACGGTATGTACTGTACATACTTTGTGTACGATAACCTGTCTGTGAGCAGTGAGAGATCGGCCGGGAACAATTATTTGACAAGATTCAAGATTCACTACGTGTGTACGGTACAATTGGTGTGTACGTGAGAACAAATTGATAACTACGAGTACACGTCTTTAGCGTTGCCATTGTATCTTGACATGAGTAGATTTTTCATATTATCAATCCTATTGTGCATCGTAACCATCGTTGATGCTAAAGCGTCATCAGGAGATTTGTTGCTCACAGGCGAGAACTCAGTCGCATTGTTGACAAAGTTTGCCGTATCGGCCAACGAATCAGGATTCTTTCAATTGCAATTGAAAGTAGATACAGAAAAAGGCATGTATACAGATGAACGACAACTTAAAATCACATTTTTTAAGGATGAGAATAGTTCATGGCCGAAGGCGAAGAAAGCTGCAACTTGTGCCGAGAAGCTTCGGTTCGCCAAAAACAGTCATCCTGTGGTATTCACCTCACAGCAAATCGACGGAAAATCGTTCTGGGTGGCTGACATCAAGGCAGAAATACCAGAATCGAAGAATGATGTGTATTGGTATATCACCCTTAATGACTGTCTACTAGAGCAAAGTTTCCATTCAATAAGGGACGCACCAGAGATGCAGTACGCATTCACTATTTTGAATGGTAACTCGCATGTAAGTGCAGATGAAATGGGCATGGGGAAGCTACACCTGTGCCAAATAAGTTCATCTTCGTTGCTTCTACTTTTTGTCATCTTCAAGATTATTAGAGCAGTTACATCGTCGAAAGGGCAGATTCATGTAGCATTGCTGATGGTTGGCTTTGCAACTGCATGTGACATCGCCTCGGGTATATTTGAATTGATTCACTCCGGCATGTACGCTATGAATGGCACTGGGAGCTACAGTTTTGATTGTCTTGCAAGTCACTTTGAAGCGCAATGTGACGCAATTGTGGCATTGGTGCTGTTGTTAGTTTCTGCAGGGTGGACAATGTCTAGTGACGTCATTGTAGCAAGTAATCAAAATGTAGCAATGTTGGGCACGCACAGTTGGTTGCAAAAGACTGTCGCGGGCTTCAGATCACCAGTTACGGCCATAAAACAATTAAAAAGTGGGAATCCTGCAGCTATATTGGTCGTGTCAATTATAGTCTTCCATGCAGCTTTGGCTCAGTGGGGAAGAACATTCGATGACGATTTTGATACGTATCATTCTCTCGAGCATTTACCTGGTAGAGTATTAATGCGATTTCGAGTTGGACTCGGTTTGATTTTCTTGATTGCATCGGCTTCAGTCAGGAATAATGGCCGTTGTCCGCAAAGCTTACAACCATTTTTGAAGAAATTCCAATTAGTGGGCATTTCTTGGTTTTTGTCTTTGCCATTCGTGTCGATCTACGTTTCCACTGTTATGCATTCTCATCAAAAACATGTCGCTCTTGCATTTGGTTCGATGGTGGCTCAAGGCAGCTCTCTAGCAAGCTTGGTTTGGTTATTCGCGGCAGATAAGGATGCTAGTGCATATCATCGCATGAGCAATGACACCTTACTTAGTGGCTCATTGTCATCGACAGCAAAGGAAGGCTCAAACTTTTGGAAATTCGGCAAGACCAAAATTCGATTGGATTAAGTTTCTAGTTACAACGGTGAGGGGGGGGGGGGTGTACGTGGGTGTAGGTAGTATTATTGAAATTTGCATGTTACCAGTAAAATAAAAATCTGTTTTTGTGGGTTATAAACTTCGTAGATATGCATACTGCTGGTAGCAATGTAATTTGAAAGGCCTCTCCCAGAATTGGTACGTTGAAGAACAAATTCAACATCTCATAATGTTTCCGCATGATTATAAGTACTGTACTACTAGCTACTACATAGAGGTATGTTATCTTTCGCCGCTTAGGTTTATATAGTTTAAATCAGTAATCTTTGTGTATTATTATTATTAGTATGTGATACTTCTTGTAATACATACCGCGGTACCAAAGTGATGCACAGCAGCTTGCACAACTACGTATGATGATACATACAGTACATTCCGCCCGTATGCTCGTAAAACAGAGATTTTACGTTTACGTTTTTTTCGCGCGGCGGACGAACCGTTTAAAAAAACACGGTTTATCTTCTTTTGCAATTGCATTCGCAAGTTCGGAAGCATCCACGAAACATCTGCTTGATTTTCACGCTATGATACTCTTCACCGCATGAACCCTTTTTTTCTTGGGCTGTGATGTTTAGTACCGGTACTGTACAACAACTGTACAACAACTGTACAACATCACTCCTAGATATTGAACAACATGACCACCAGGACTAGAAGACGGATCATATCCGGCTCATTTCGGCAATTTGGAATCAAGTCAACAAACTTTGAACTCCATAGCGATGATAGTGTAAATAATGGCATACTCACTGTCAATCGGACGTACATTCCATCAACATACGAGACCAACAATGAATCTGTGAGCATTAATTTCAAAATGGCATATTACGTCCATAATCCCAAGCACCTGGCATCTTCAAAACGCCCCATCATTTTTCTGCACGGTGGGCCTGGTATTCCGCACCATTATCTCAAACCAATCTTGAATCACGTCAAGGATCGATCAGTCATCTTTTACGATCAAATTGGTTGTGGGAGTAGTAGCGAGCCCTCTGACATCAATGCTTATTCGATAAATTTTGCTGTAGACGACCTTCGGAAACTTGTTCGGCACCTCAATCTCCACCAATTTCATCTTTGTGGTCATTCCTTTGGAGGGATTGTTGCATTTGAGTTTGCAAAAAGATTTGCATCTGTCGAGAGAGATATGACTTCCAAAACTACTCCGTACACGGGGTGCCTGAGCCTCACACTATCCTCAACTCCATTCAATGTCCATGAGGTTGATGAAGATTCTGAAAGAATCCTACACGACATGCAAAACGATCTTTCTGGAACAGATGCTTCTTCGTTATTTCATAGAACTTTTATGTGTCGCACTGAAAAAATTCCCTCTGATCTTGAAAAAGCCTTTTCGATGCGTGGAAAAGTATGGCAAGGAACCGATGTTATCCAGAAATATGTCGCCAGTGGACCTCTAGACACTCTGTCTCCCATGCCACCCGTACTTTTACTGAGAGGAGAATTCGACTTTGTTTCTAAAGCACATTCACTAGATAGTTGGAAGGCACTATTCGACCAGGCTGGTACTGCTGGACCCTGCAAAATGTTTTCTGTTCGGGGCTGTTCCCACTATGGCATGCTTGAAGATGGAGCTTTGTATAGTGATGCCTTGGTTGATTTTCTTTCAGAAATAGAACCAAAAACTTGCGAACAGTAGCGTATAAAGTGTCATCGTGCTGTAGATAGTCTAGCTAGAGATTGAACATAACAACTTCAAAACTGTGTCAGAAATTGTAAAAAAATATTTAAAAAGAGATCCTCAAACTTTGAAAACTTACAGCAGAGACTTGGCAGAGTTGGAGAAGGGCTCTCAACTTCCAGCCAATTTCTGGGCGGCGCCCTTTTTCTGTTTTGACTGGAAATTTCGTCCTCTCGAGTCTTCATCAATTTCTTGTATCATGCTCCAGATTTCGACACAAAGCCTTAAGTTCCGACGTCCCAGTTCTTCAGGTGATTTAGGAACTTGTTTCTGCCTCGTATCTAGTTGAAACTAATGGTGTTCTGTCTTCAGGTTAATATCAGTTCATTGACTACAGTAACTGAAGTGTATTGATTATCTGTACTACTGTATGCTACATATGTGATGTTCTGAAATGCGTATGTACTGGTACCGGTATTTGTTCTTTTTGCCGGAACAAAATCCAACAAACTTGGCTTGAAATACTCTTGAAATTGAATGAAATCCCCCAACCCATTTATGATAGGATGACCTACCGGACGGACGGACGGACATGACACCACCATGTTCGCGCAAAAACAAGAGAGAATTCTTTGGGGACTTTTGATTAGAATTCTTCTCCAACAAATCAATTCTCACATCACCCATCTTGATTGCTGCCATCATTTCTTTCATTATATACCCACACACCAATACGATACAGGCACAAACAATCAACGGAAATGTTCAAAATCTTGCAAAATTCGGCCCTTGTCAGGCACCGTCTTATGTCTAAGCGTTTGTCTATTGCAAGTACACGTAGTGCTGAAAACACCTCAATTGATCACAAGCTGTTCGATAAAATTCTTGTTGCCAATAGGGGAGAAATAGCATGCAGGGTCATTCGAACGGCAAGGAAGCTAGGAATAAAAACAGTTGCTCTGTACAGTAATGTTGATGGGCCGGGAAGTTTGCATGCCAAGATGGCTGATGAAGCTTATCAGGTGAGAATGTTATATGGTTCCTGCTCATTAGATGTCAGACAGGTCAACCGATTAGATTAGTTCTGCATTCTGACAGCAATATTGAAATCATTCCTTGACTGTATAGGTTGGTAACGGACCCAGTCCCTCTGAATCATACTTGCGAGGAGAAGAAGTAAGTTAGAGATATGTGTTTTGGTTATTTCAAGATATTTTTCAATACCCTCACATATCTAAGCATTGCCTTTAGGTACTCGACATTGCAATGACCACGGGGTCACAAGGAATCCATCCTGGATACGGATTTCTATCAGAAAACTCTGCATTCGCTACTGCTGTTGGGGAAGCTGGACTTACATTTATTGGGCCGCCATCTTCTGCTATATTGGCAATGGGTAGCAAATCTCATTCCAAGACCGTCATGGAGAATGCCGGTGTTCCCACAACACCAGGATATCATGGCAAAAACCAAGATCCAGACTATTTGAAGCATGAAGCTGTGAATAATGTTGGATTTCCATTGCTTATTAAAGGTACGAAGCTCGTAAGATTATTTGCGTTCTTACAGGCAGGCATCCATTTGATCTCATCCTTTTTTCAGCGTCCATGGGTGGCGGTGGGAAGGGAATGAGAAAAGTATTGAACGAATCTGGGTTTCTGGATGCGCTTGACTCATGTAAACGTGAGAGTAAAGCAGCATTCGGAGATACCGATGTAATCCTTGAGCGTTACCTGGTGCACCCTCGACACATTGAGGTTCAAATCATGGCAGATCATTATGGAAATGTGTTGTATTTACACGAAAGAGACTGTAGTCTCCAAAGACGTCACCAGAAAATCATCGAAGAAGCTCCTGCCAGTGATTTACCGATCGAATTCAGAGCTTTGATGGGAGAGGTAGCAGTAAAAGCGGCAAAAGCAGTTGGGTACACTAATGCTGGAACAGTGGAATTCCTTGTCGATAGTCAGTCGGACAACAACGACTTCTACTTTTGCGAAATGAACACACGTCTTCAGGTACGTTTGTTAAACTCAGGAAACGAAGCTTTAAGCTCATGGTAGAAAGGTCGCAAATGCTCATGAGTCTTCTAACGCTGTGGTGACAGGTAGAGCATCCAGTGACAGAAATAATCAGCGGCATAGACCTTGTGGAGTGGCAACTTAAAATATCGAGCGGCCTAGAACTACCCATCAAACAACAAAGGCTTGTTCCCTGCATTGGAAACGCAATGGAAGCGAGAATCTATGCAGAAAATCCAGCAAAAGACTTCCTACCAGTGACTGGTAATGTATGGCACCACCGTCCACCTGTACCTTCGAATCTTGGTGGAAACGACGTAAGGGTTGATACTGGGTTGGAGGCCGGAAAGGATATATCTGTATATTATGATCCGATGGTGTCAAAGTTAATTGTACACGGAGACACTCGGGAAGAGGCCCGGAAAAAGCTGATCGAAAATCTACAGAATTATCTCATCGCAGGTGTGCCGTCAAACATACCCTTTCTCATTAAGTGCGCACAGCACCCAGTCTTCGTTGAAGCGGGAGCCATCAATACAGGCTTCTTGGAGGAATATGCGGATGATGTCAAACTCGAAGGTGGTATTGAGCCTATTGAGCAAGCTGTTTGCGCGCTGGTTGCCTCCCTAGCTCTGGAGGATCGACCTTCAACGGATAATTTCAATACGAAGCGAAAGGTCGGACCATGGTCGAATTTTGCTGGGTCTTGGCGCATGAGTTCCAGGCTCCGAAGGTTATTAAAACCTTTGAATCGTGATCATACCGATGATGTATCACCTGAAATCAATTGTTTCTGCAATCACGATGGATCCTTTGATATATCCATTTGCAAAGATGAAGGAAGCAACAAATATGCGCTTCGGGGTTCCTTTGGCGATGATGACAAGTTGGAGATTATGTTGGATGGTTCGACGAAGAAGTCATACACTGCAGTTTCCAAGATTGACATAGTAGCCGGTACAGTCCAAGTTAATATCTGGCCAAATGATCTTTCTTGCCTGGAAACTGGAGCTGTGAGTATGGTCTTTGAACACCCATTGTATTCGATGAAAGGTAGGGCTTCTTCTTCGACTCTACCACATAGAGGTAAAGATAGGCAGCAGGTCACAGCTCCGATGACCGGTAAAATTACAAGAATTAATTTCAAGGAAGGTGAAAAAGTTGATAAGTCTGATGCCATCATCATAATGGAGGCCATGAAAATGGAGCATGCAATTACTGCAAGCATGTCAGGTTTACTTTCCAAGTTGAATTGTAGTGTTGGAGATGTTGTCGAAGATAGCCAAGTGCTAGCTATATTGGGTGAAGAAATAGACGACAGCAAGATTGCTTCTTAACATATTTTTAAAAACTGGAATTTCATGTGTACAGCTTTGTGCTAAAGTATTCATACTGCATCATTGGGGTAGAATTCAAGCACATAACGTACGTGCCCTGCGAATCTCTGAGTCGACATGCAATGAAAAGTTAATGACGTGGACTTTGGTTTCCACGACCCCAATTGAGTGGTATCTCCATAGCCGATTTGAAAAACTCAAATTTTTGGACCATCAGCATGATAATTTTGCTATTGGATATATTTTTATAGTTCTGAAGGCAATTTGATATATTTTAAAATAGAACATCCTCAATTGGAATCCCTCTAGGTTCTAGTTCCTCCCTCAATTGATTGTTCAGTGTTGTTTGCACCCTTTTTGGGAAACGCTCTCTCTCCCTGCTGAGAACTTTCGGTGATCATCTATTTTAGTGATTACGAGTATTTATGCTCCAGTCATTTTGACTTTTACGGTAATTCCCACCAAACGACTTTGGCCACATTTGTAGACAAAGCCTTCGATCTTCGGCATTTCCCATATATCGGTCGAGTCCTTACATGTTCCTGTATCGTGCCTTCCGCTTCTGAATGGTGTACGTATCGATATTCTCCAAACCCGCATCGGCAAGAACCTCCACAGTCGGGGGACAGTCATAAGTTCCATCCTCACGTTGTCGAATATGCCGACCAGTTATATATAGAGCAACTCGATTATGAAAGCTGTGGAATCTTCGTTCATGTATCGTCAGTCAGTCAGACGTTATTTCTTTATCTATCATCCGCAACCAAGATTCAGGAATCTGTGCCGCACCCAACGTAACCCAAAACATTCCATCACACAGATACCTAGTTACCTTCGCCTGCCTAAAGCAATGCAATACAAAT
>Ga0115005_10002133_pt1 | contig 15796 bp, 14 predicted proteins | sample ArcOceMetagenome_FD_87163 | JGI IMG/M metagenome (GOLD analysis project Ga0115005, IMG submission 87163) | Marine eukaryotic phytoplankton communities from Arctic Ocean - Arctic Ocean - Greenland ARC118M Metagenome | ecosystem: Environmental > Aquatic > Marine > Oceanic | place: Arctic Ocean... | reverse complement strand
CTGCCCACCATATCAAGCGACTCAGAAAATGGATCGCGAGTGTCAAAAATGGTTCGCGAGTGCATCCTCTGTGGACAAAGCCCATGGGATGCAAGCCCATTCATAGATGCCAGTCCAGAAGACTGCTATCAAGGCCTATGGCCGTGGCATCGGTACAAAGTGAGTCAGTGTGGACAATACAAAGTGCCGCGCGACAAAGAGTGCCACATCTGCACAATCACCTTCTTAACAAGTTCCCACAAAGCCAAATTTGTCACCACCAAAAGGTATCATGCACACGCCAATGCGAACCCAGATGTGCACCGTCAGTTCAGGAGTGGTGCCAAGCGTTTGATATCACAAGTGAACGAAAGTGGTGAATCATCGGCGGTGTCGCTAAAGCAGATAGCGAAGAATTTGAAGCCACTTGAGACAGTATCCGAGGACGCATGCACCCCCTGCTTGCCCACTAATATGACCCACCTGCCACACAATACAACTTTAGCCATATATCAGGATACATGGTATCGCGATATATCATAGACTCATTATATATATATATATACACATATATATATACATATATATATACACATATATATATATATATTCATTCATATATCAAACCCGAGGTGCATGATGTCTCCAACAGATCTACTGACCTTCATTGCACCTCATTTGATATCATGAACTATACATGCATGCAGTGTATATGTATAACATGTATATTATATTAATCAATATATTGGTATATGTATAATCCCAATATACCATCTCTCCACACATCGGCATCCTGGGCGAACTCGGGCTGGGGCCACAGTCACCAGTTCCCAACAAAGCTCCACTTTGTCGGTCATGGGAAATTGCTGTGGTCCCAGGTGGGCCGCACCAACCGTGCCAAAGTTACCCAGGGTTCCGATTCATGGATATGCATCACTTGATTGACAATATGCGATATTCCTTCTGCGACAATGAGTCCTATATGGCACATACATAATAGATATATGATATGTACCCATACATGATATATCATTATATTGATATATGGATGGAGTTGTATCGTGGGTGCCATATGGCGATGGCCAATATCCCACCTGAGGAGCTGTCCACAGGGCGGAGGAAGATTGTCAGAAAAACATTTGTGGAGGAGAAGCAGTTCTTGCTGCTCTACAAGGACACAGCGCATGCAGAGCTGTTCTCCTCTCTTGTGACGGAGCATCTGAATGCTAACGATCCCAGCGAAAGCACATCAGGCTACTGGGTCCCGGGGGACGTCTGCAGTCACCTTCCAGGGCATCACCTGATCGAAGACTATGCAGATGCAGCTGTGCGGATGTCTCGCACACACGAAGATGGCAGCACAGTACTTCATGAAGACCAAGCCAAAGATAAGTATCGAGCGCTCACTAGTGACCGCTTAAGTGATGCTAAGCGAGCAGATGAATACACAAAAGCTCACAGTGACTTACTCAAAAGCAGAGCCGGCAGCGCGAAAGTTCTGGCACTCATGCAAATCCCCATCCTTGCACATTAAAAACATTATAATGCGGTGCATTATTGACCTTTGATGCGATCCTGACCACGGGCCCTGTGAAAACACACTTGGCAGCCCGAATGGCACCAACATGAACAAACATCTGTGCAAAATCAATCCTATATTCCATTGTATGACATACGATTGGATTCCGCAATGTGTTTTGGGAGGTTTTCCCGGTGCCATTGGAGCCTCCAGTCGTCCCAGGTCACAAAAGACTGAAACCAACAAAACTGGTCATGTTGCGCAACCATTTGAAATTCAGTTTAACCAAGTGCTGCATAAGCAGCACAAGTTGCATAACCATCACAGCATGTGCAATAAGGAGGGGGATTAATGCAATCGCTCGCCAAAGGAGAGACTATGCCTGATGCTGGTACGAGCAATGCGAAGCCCTCCCCTGGGTCAGAGAGCGATGAGTCAGAGAGTGAAGAATGCGCATCAGTCTCTATGTTCGCACTCCGTACGCCGGCGAAGGCGAAATCCAGCAAGAGCTCTTCTGCGCCAAAAGCTTCTCCTGCTCCCATCTCTGTCGCTTCAGTGCTTTCTGAAGTTGGCGCTTCAGTGCTTTCTGAAGTTGGCAGCTCTCATGATGGTCACACCCCCCCCCGATTTTTTAATGTACCAGCATCCAGCTAGGGCACCAAACTAGCCAGCCCCATGAATCATGGCCCTTAGATTTCGTTGATGCCACCTAAGGCCCATAAGTTAGGCCAAAGCTCGGCCCATTGGGAGGATTACATGGTCTTCCACAAGTGATAAGGCTGGGGGGCTCCGCAAAATCATCGAAGGTGTTCACTACCGCGCAGGTCGACTACGAGCAGATGCAGAGCTGCCTCCACAGCCAATGTGACCTTGCTGAGCCAGATGCAGATCACCCTCTTGGCCTCTCTACTACATTCAAGAGTCGAGCAAAAGATAAGGCAGCAATTGTTCAAACCAACGTGATCCAGAAAGGGAAGAGCATGGTCCGACGTATGAGAATTTTCTTTCCAGAGGGAATAGAACCCTAGGGGGACCATCGGGTAGCACGGCTAACCAGGCTCTAGTAACCGGGCTCGGATTTTCAAACGATTTCAACCAGGATCTAGCCATAAGGAGGAGCACGGCGGACCGGATTTCTAGTAACTGCGGTTAGACGGTTACTAGGGCTGGTCCCCATAGGACCAGGACGTCGACGACCTTGTCACCGACATCAGTACACTGTGCAAGAAGGCTGAAGCGCTCAAGAAGTTGTACACAGCCTTAGCAAAGGGGAGCGAGTCAGAGCTACCAGACTTGCTGGCCGACTGTGAAGGCGACTACCTCGCATCACTCGAAGTCCTCTCCAATCATTCAGTGCAGTCACAGGCCTGGAGTGTGGAGTTGGCACAGCTCGTGCGCAACAGCCAAATGCAGGGGCTCGTTGCACACCTCGCCGCAGGCCGCGCTGCAGCGATCCAGACTGCACATGAGGCTAATAAAGCCACACCCACTGCAGATGACGTATCAACCTACATCATGGAGGACCTAGCACATAAGTGTGTGGCCTGTTGTTACAAGCTGTAACCCATAGCCTATAACCTAAAGCGACCATAACTGTGCTGCCCCCACCACCCATGACGATACCTAACACTATGTCAGTAGCCCCAGCTGATACAGTATGGCAGCACTCTGCCACCGCTCCCTCAGGCAGCAGTGGAGTAGCACCCCCCCCCAAATGGGAATATCAGCGTTTTGTAGTTGCAGATATTGTGATCATAAATTATTAATAATATAAGTTCACATATAAGTTATGATATAAGTTCTATCAACAATCAGGACATTCTCATCATGCTCATGGAAAGTGTCAAGCCTATGCATCTGCTGAAGACTACATCGGGCCCAGCCGCATCACTGCAAGAGATCGCCGAAGCCATGACAAAAGCCAAGTGGCGGCAAATTGGTCTCATCAGCCTCAGCAATGACCTGGCTCCAATCAAAGACGTGCTTGCACTAGATAAGGGAAACTTGAAGCTCTTGGCGAAAACCATAGAGACACTTGACTCAGACTCACTTCGCACTGATGACTCCCTCCTCACGCCTTTGCGCACCAGATTTGTACGTCTTCAGAGCTGCAGATCCATTATCGAGAGGGCGAAAGTTTTCCTCGCGCATCACTCATCGGCCTTGCGCTCGCAGCTTCAAGGCGATGCCTTGGCAACACTGGTGAACAGTCTAGAGTCAACCGTTCAAGACTTGTTTGCTTGTGACACCAACCAGTCCCAAGATCATGATGCTGAAGGCCGAATCCAGAAAATCACTGCTGGTATCGACAAGTTGTTGGAAAAGCTCGCAAAGGAGCCGGCCCACATTGGAAGCTTATCGATTTTGAGTTCACTTAGTGACAAAAGCTCATCGAGTCATTGTCATTGCCCATGGACCCTGGGCCATGGACCATGGTGGTGCAAGGCTGGGGTCATCGGCCCCAGCCTTCTACTACTGGTCCCAGTCCCAACAGGAATTACTGCGCCCCCCACCCCTTGTAGTCTAGATGGAGGGGCATATATGTCCGGCTCTACTTGTCGCTAGGACTTCCATGTCATCGCTCATAACAGGAGGGCAGCCCTGGAGCAGCGATGGCAGCCTCTGCCAGATCATCTGCCATTGATACCCTCACCACTTCCATCCTGGGCTGCTTCAAGGCCTTGGCGAGATCCCCATTCTTATTGCACAATTTGAAATGGTTATAAACTTATGCACCTTATGCTGTTTATGCAGCACTAAGTGCAGCACTGAGCTAAACTAGATTTAGAGTGGTTGCGCAGCGTAAACGTTTCAGCTTTTATATTGAATTGATAATTCAAAAACAGTCAGTTCTAAAACAACGGCTTCAGTTAAGAAAATAGGTCATCTAATGCAAGAACTCTTGCAACTTGTTTTTGGTTCGGATTACGCTGCGAAGCCATTTCAAACCAGCTTGAAGTCTGGGTCGCATCAGAGGTCCATGACAATAATGAGCGGGGATTTGGCCGACCGAGTGAACGCCTCCTGTGGCGACTGGATCCAAGGTGTCGGCACGACACCTGATTACATTGGCGAGAGTCAAGCGATTCTGGTCAGCGCAATGGATCGACTCAAGCCAGTGCACCACCTGATGGACTCATGCCGGGTCGAGCAGGACTTGGCGGCTCAGCGGGCAGACTTATAATTGGATATATGAATGTGGTATATGGATGTATGAGTTAGCTAATTGCAGTTATAACACAGCGACCTAATTCTAATTGAAATATAATTTATAAGTTTGCCCAGACTTATATAAGCTATATCTCAAGTATACTCAATATGCTGACTTATGACTGCAACTTGCTGACGTATAAATACATTCAGCACCCTTACAACTCCAGTCATAAGTCTACCAGACAGTGTGGGCCGCCAAGGAGCACAAAGCGTTCTGTCACACCGGGGCACTTGCCTCCCATGTTGCTTTGTCGCTCCGCAAAGATGCAGGAGATCCCAAAGTGACACAGGGCCTCTTCGACGAGCACCCTGAGGTGCATTCGTTCGCTATTGTTTTTGTATGTGACACCATGTCCTTTCTGTGTTGAACATGTGGGGCCCCCAGCGCAGATGACACTCGAGTATTCAAGAACCGTTTGTCCATGTCGTAGGCTCATAGCATTTATGCCTAGACTGTCCTGGGCTGTTCCATATTTCCCCTCGCCCCCCCAGCTGTTTCTGCAGGAAAACTGTATCCACATGCTGGAAACACGCAGAAGCGCCCTCTCTATTTTCCAGTATTGCGATGTGCAAAGGTGTTCAGCAAACTACCAGTGGACCCGATGCTGCTGCAGCTCACTGACAATGCCACGGCTGCAAAGCATTTCCCATACTGGTTGTCGGCGTACGCCTCCAATCTCGGCAATACCCCCTACAGCTTCTACCGCCAGGCCTCCAAAGCCATCACAGCGAACAACGCAGAGCATTTGGCCCGATTTGGGAAGCTTGTGCTAGAGCTCCATAAATGTGGCAGCAAAGAGCTGCAGGGTTTGGCAAGCCAGGCGAGGGGCGTTGCAGCCACACTGACTGACTCCGAGCAGCTGGTCGGCCTTGTGGATGTGATCTGCTTGACCAGTCAGCACAAAGAACTGGGGGCGTCTACACTCAAGCAGACATTGACCACCTCCTTAAACACTGCATGTGGAGTGGTGCAGGATTTCCTTGGCTGGGGCACGTCCCTGAAGGCCATGGGCTTGCCCGAAGAATTTGTGGGTGCAGCCATTAAAGCTGCGGATGCGGTCATGAGCACTTACAAGTCAAACGAGGCAACTGCAGTTCTCAAGGAGCTGCAGAAGCATACCAAAGCCTGCATCAACTCATTCGATGCTGTGCCAGATCCAGCAGCGAACGAAGCAAACTTCTTGTCTTTCATGTCCAAGAACGGCACACAGATCTCGAAGCACCTCAAGAAGGTCATCCACCCATGGGGCCATGTTAATGGACCATGCATGCGACCAGGCCTGCCTAAGTGCTGAACGCATGTTGGTTATTCCCTCACTCCTCTCTCTGTCTCTTTCCCTCCCTTCCCGCATCTGTTTGGGGGTGGCCACTTCATGATTGCTGCACATACAAAATTAGAAATGTTTAAATTTAATGTTCCTCATTTTCAACAACATTTAAGATTTAGCTACAACTTTGAAGTCACAACTTATAAATATCATCACGTAGACATAGTGATATATCATATAACATGATATAAGTTTATAATACTATAAATCTATAACTATAGGACTACATGAGTGCCATGACTACAGCTATAGTTAGGGCCTTGATACATTCAGTATTGTATCAAGTAAGACTACAACAAATAACTTTATATGATTTGTGCTTGCCAGCAGCAAACTATAGACTATAGCTGCGTTTCCCACCTCTAACTGAAGTGAGGTTGAACTCAGGTTGAAGCCAGCTTGGATTTTCAACCTGACCTCAATTTCTTAATCATGTCTTAGAATAAACCACACTACAGCCATAGCTCATATAACATGATATAAGCTATATATGAGCCTATATCTACAGAAGCACAAACTGCATCATCAAACAGTGGAGTGAACCTATGTTATACATTGCGCATAATTTCTCTAAGCTATCTGAATTATAATTATAGTTAGAATCATATGCTCAATTATATTGATCCTTAGGGTTGACATATGAAGAAAGGTGGAGTCTGTCATGGACATCATCAAGGGCAAGCAGCGCCAATTTGATGACGACACTGCCATTGCCGTGACTGCTCACTTTGCGAATGCTTCATCCGCAATCAACAGCGCTCTCAGTATGATTAGTCTCCAGTCGCTCATCACCCTCCTTCGCAATCCTCAGGTGAGAGCACCAAAGAGTCAGCCACGAGTGTGGCTTGCAGATGTCGCAGCACAGTATGCTGTGCCAAAGTGCGAACTGCTGGTTGAGACCCTGGGCAGAAGATGTTACAATTGGTAAGAACTGGCCAGGGCAGCGGGGCGATCCCACAATAGTTATAATTTGTAATTTCTCATTTCTATACCAACTTGATGATATAACTTATCAGTATTAGGTATACCGTATACCTTATGTGGTCCAGGTTGGGCCATGCAGCCCATGATATAGATCCTACTCCTATCGCATAGCCACCTGAGGTTGCACTGAACTACCTCGCAGAAGCTGACGAGATCCTGGGCACAAACACGGCAGCTGCCTACGCAGCAGGAGCAGAGGAGCCGACGACGGCAACCATGGAGACGGCATCCATGGAGACGGTGGTTGTTGTGGATGACCAGGACACGATTGTTGTTGCTGAAGAAGAGTCTCCAGACATTGCTGCAACCCCTGAAGCCAAGGAGACTCCAGTCATTGCTTCACCCCCTGAAGCCAATCAGACTGTAGCCATTGCTCCACCCCCTGACGCCAAGAAAAGGGGACGCCCACTGAGCAAGGGAGCAGCCGCAAAGAAGGCCAAGGCCACATAGGCATGAAGCCAGATGCGTGGTACTAGACCTCGGGAGTGGGGACTGCCGATGTCAATTCATCACCATGAGCATCTGAGCGCGGAGCAGTTGGCTCCTTGGGTTTGAGTTATAACCTATAAGGCTATAACCTCTAGGCTCTCACTCTTGTGATCGAGCAACACAAATGTGAGCATTTTGCTCCTCGAGTCTAGCTTCTAGGCTCTTAGTCTTGTGATCAAGCAGCAGGAAGGCTGCATGCTACATGCGTTCGAACAAATGCACACAAGCAGTAGGTGGGGCTCCACACATGGTGGGGCTGGAGTAAAGCCCAGCGGTAACCGATAAGCATCGCGTCCACATTGTGGGCTGAGATAGTGCCCACAGCTCGTATCATACAGCATAACCCATAACCCATATTCGTAAACTTGTTTGGTTAGTAAATTGGTTTGTGATCAATTTGATTGACATTGTCACATTGACTCCACTAATGTTTCCAAAAAGGTAAAAATGCTCTTGTCTGGGAAAACAGAACGCCTGCGGCAACGCCCTAGGCCGTTAAAAGCATGAAAATACAACATATGTTGAACATGTTCACAATTTGACCCGGGGTTAATACACTGATTCTGAATTTGGCACCGAAGCGAATTGAGAAATTGATTTGTTGTGGGATAACTCAAACTTTATCAACTCACAGACGTTTGAAATACTACTTCAAGTATGGACTGTATGGGTTAGGGGTTCATAGTAATAGATGTGACTGGTACTTTGAGGAAGCATCCGCATCCACCACCACCACCACCACACCATCCCTCCACACCCACTGCAGCCCATGATGCGGGCTGGGGCGGAAAGCATGAGGTGGGTTGGGGAGGGGGGCTTCAAAATCCAGCATCTCAACTACTTCAAATTGAAACCACCGAAAAATAATTTGCGCGAATCCCGCGCAGCTTCCCTGGACCCAACACTGGGCAGTTTTGCATATATGATATCGAGAAAGCAAAATGTGAAAATGGGCATACCTACAATTTCGATGCACCATTTCGTTATTGTTGGAGTGGGGTGGAGGGGGCACCCTGATGTGACCATATCGCGCGTGGTGAATGGATAAGGCCATATCAGGGCCATATGGGCCATATCATCAATGCATCATATTCATATGATATGATATTCATATCTTACTATATTCATATGTTACGTTTGTGCTTGCAGTTATTCGGCTCGGGCTTTCTGCTGTGTGCACTGTGCTCAGCGTGCTGTGTGCACTGTCCGATAACGACATGGAGCATCTCCAAATCGATTTTGCCTTGGCTGAGATCGACGAGCTCCAAGAAGCAATGAATGCTCACCCTGCGGTGGCCACTGAGGTGTTTGTTTCAATTTAATGGCATATTGTTCTTGTCTGGTCTAATCGCTTCTACTCGTGCTCCATGAATCCATGATTACTTCACTTGATTATGCTTATGTGACACACAAAAATATGTGTTATCTTCAATCATGTGTTGTCATTGTCATGTTAATCGATACAGCTATGCTAGTTTTATCTGTTCCCTTCTACGTCAGTTCTGTTCTGCTATGTTGTGCTCATTTGATGTCGGTATCACGTTCCCAACAAAAACTTATCACAAAATTAACACAAAATCAGACCATTAGATCAGAAGATCGGCACAACATCCAGTTTACGGCACAACAAATTTGAAATACTGAATTCAGGATGCCAACATAGATCGCAGACCGAGACTGAGACAATAATCACACAGAGCGCCGACAAGCCAGTAATCAGAAGGAAGTGACTTAGCAAAATAATTCCTTTTCAGGTTGCTGGTTCGCAGACCAGTTGGCATCTTATTCACAATCTGATTTGCTCTGTTCTGTTATGTTCTGGTCGTCTCCAGAAATCAACATGCTTCCAGCTCCCACTTAAGAGGCAAAGAGTGGCACGTCCGCACCGGCACTCCAGCCAACGCATGCCGCAAATGCGCATGTGCTCAAGACAACGCCCAAGTGGGCGCTAACAACGCCCAAGTGCACGGCTAACAATCCAGCTTCCTCCGCAGGCCCGGCAATCCAGCCAACGCCCAAGTGTACTGCCAAGAAGGAAGAGGATCCTACGAATAAAGAAGATCCTGAAGAGGAGCAGCTTTTCATGTCGGAGGATGATGCAGAGGATGATGCAGCTGACAGAATGCCCCGTGGTTAGGGACGTCCTTAGTCTAGGATGATTGGAATTTTTTTATGGTGATCACTGATCATGCAATATCCGTCCTGATGGACTAGCAGATCATCCTTGAGTCTAGGATGATGGACCAGGATAAATGAATCATGAAAACAAAGCATCAAAATTGATTCCCTGTTTCCGGCGACCGTCCCAGCAGGTCCCCAGTGTCATCATAGCGTCATCCCAATCCTGAGGCCTGGACATGGTACGAAATCGCACCAAAATCCCAAACCCACCATCGCACAATCATCTCAACAATACCCTGTAGCTGCAACCTTGGATCGCCTAACATATGTCGAGAATGTGTTCTTCGATATTTGGTTCCATATGAATGATATGATATGGGCGGGGTTAGGAGGTGTGGAAGAGGTGCCGGAGCCGTGGGGTCATCCTGTTCCAATCCTAGCATCATCCTGCGCGCTCAAAAAGTTTGCATCCTAGCATCATCCTAGATTAAGCGCCTCCAGGCGAAGAACAAGGAAGTGGTTGGCGCGGGCGTGCGCACAATTTCACACAACCTAGGATGAGTGCTTGGCGGCCCAGGCTGCTTAGCAGACTTGTAACTGGAGTTGTATGTGTGGTAGCTGGATTCATAAGTCAGCCAACTGCAATCATAAGTCAGCATATTGACTATACTGGAGTTATGAATCTGGACAGCCTTATAAATTATAATTCAATTCAAATTATCCCGCTGTGTTACCATTGCAGTTAGCTGAATTATGAATCCAGTTACCGCACTTAAGACTACAGTTATAAGTCTGCTAGGCGGCCTGGGTCGCCAAGTGGACATGTGGTCATTCAACCTATTGCAATGAGGATGATGAGAAACTATTGCTTTGAAATTTTCGGAGACCAAAATGATTTGCACTTTATCATCCTAAGCACTAAGCACACCCCTGGTATTGCTGAGACTGCTGCCTCGCCATCGGAGACCGTTGCCTCGCCATCGGAGTCTCCACCGCGAACACAGCGCTCTCCAGTGCCTCCCTGGCGCCACAATGCCCATGACTCACAGAGGCAGGGGCCGTACTCAATGATCGAACCTCGACGCCAGAAATGGGACAACAGGCACGGAAGGTATGTAAATGCCTCGAGCGCACCTGCGTCACGCTCCAGGCGCAGTGCTGAGCGCGCAGCCCTTCAATGGACAGGAATTGACCCATACCAGGCGGCTGACCAGCAAGAGTAGGATCACCCTCCAAAGGAGGTTGCGCTCACAATCAGTCAAAAGGTTGATGCCTCTGCTCATCAACCAGTGCTGAAGGGGAGCAGATATATTTGTAATACGCGCAGAAATAGTTTCGCATCCAATGACCCGTCTCTCCAACACTGGTTGCTGTCACCCTGTATACCTATGCCTTGATGCAGTAGACCTGAAACCTTTAAGTAGCAGCACTCTGCACATAGATAATCAATCTATCCATTTTTCACACAACATGTCTAACTACAGAGGTTTTGTCTATTGCAGGAGGTGTGGCTCTCGCAAGGGTGCCTCATTTCGCACAGAGCCTGTTGATCTGTAAGTGTACTCGTCAACCGCAGGTGCGACCCACAATAGGCTAGGCGAAAGTGAGCTGAATCATGATTTTCAGCCTCCAGGATTAACTGGGTGGCCGGAAGACTCTCAACCACTAGACGCGCGATCTATGCAGTCAGCTGGGGACAGCCTTGTCCTATGCAGTAAGACACCATCTTGCTATAACTTCTCTGAGCCACCTGACTACAGCTTAAACAAACATGATTAAAGGCATTTGGTGTCTTACAAACTATCTCAATTCATATGATCCATATCATATTATATGGATACTCAGGCTCTAGGGAACCAGATGTACTCAAGGCGAAGTTGACTAGTCATGAGATGTAAATGTACCAATAATAAATTTAATAACTATAACTTCCAGTCGCATAGCCCTGAGGTCATTTGGATATATTCTAATTCTCCTGCACTAGCACGCGGCCACAGTTCGGACTGGGTCGCGCTGCATGTGGTTTAGTCGAGTGGACTCAGCGACGATACAGAAATTGCAAAAATTATGCTTGTGGTCTTCGCGTTGTACTTGTACTCTGTGTGCAGCAGCTTCCCGTGGGCTGAAATAGTGCCCAGCTTCCCATGGGCTGAAATAGTGCCCAAGACAGGTCGACGAGCCAGGGCTGAGATAGCGCCCATGCTTGTTGTGACCAGCTTTGGAAGCTTACCAATTTCTTTAGTTCAGCAGCAGTGCAGCTCAAGTTTCTATCTGTCGTGGCTGATCTGCAGCTGTGCGAGCTTCTAGCTCTGCCGCCGAGACACCGGTAGAAGAAGAAGAAGAGGAGCTGTGCAGCTGTGTGATGGCGTGGCTGAACAAGGTCTCTCTGACAGGCTCCTCCTTGGGCCCTGCTCGCTCCTTGAAGCGACGTCACACCCCAATGAACGACGTGGCGTCTTTGAGCGCCAATGATTTTCACGATGGCACCTTCTTGCAGAAGTGGTGCCAGCGATGTGTCAATATTGGCATCCAGCATCTTGGTCGCCCTACATGGAGTGTCAAGCAGCGAGTTGCATCTCTCTGCACCGGATCCCATGCCGATGCATGCATTCTCGAGGCGGTGGAGAAAGCCTTCAAGGAAGAAGACGTGCATGGCGTGCAATTCGAGATGGGCTTCACAGTTGAGATGGTGGCAGAAAAGACCCAGTTCATTGCCAAGCTCCAACAATGCCTTGCGAACGATTCGCTTTTCCCTAAAGGCCAGGCGTGCAATTTCACAGCTCTCCAGGCCTGCTTACTGGCACAAATAATGGTAACCCCATGGGCCGTGGCCCATGGTTTTCAAGGCTCCTGGGTAGTAGCACCATTACTCCATTAGGACCATTACTATCATTAGTCTATATCAGATCGATGTTGATCACAAGAATGTCCTGTAGGTCATAATTAATAAATCAATAACCAATAATAAATCATGTTAAAAATGTTTGTCTATGTCAATTTGTGTAGTTGGTTATTCTGACCGTATTCAGATGGAACTGATACAATGATACCATTGATACGGATCTAGCAACTTCACTTAAGGACATTGCGAAGCCATGTCGCCAGTGCAGCACCCACACAGGTAGTTGTCCTCTTCCTGACATCACTGCTGCAATTGGCGGCATATCGTGCAAGGACTTCGCTAAGAACCGCACCACTGGTGCCAAATGCGAGACAGATACAATATACCTGAGCGCAGCATCACCTGGCAGAAGTGCAGACTGTATGCATGGATTCACTGAGCTATTGGAGACCAACCCACCTGATTGGTTTCTACTTGAGAACAGCGATGAGCTGGCCAATAACCCGCAGCACATAGAATCCTTGAACCTCTTCTGTGCCGACATCGGCAGTCGTAGCTACGACCTGCGTGTCTTCACAGCTGATGCCGACGACTTCCTGCTCCCCGAGAAAAGGAGGCGCACTTACATTGTTGGGATCCAGCGCCCTTTGAAGTTCTGGAAAGTGAGCAATTACACGTTGTTCTTCGACAACATCCAGAAGCTGATCAAGGCCTTCATGCTGCCGCCTTTGCATTTGGCTGACGTTCTGTACCCGGCCAACCATTCCAGTTTGCAAGCAGAGCTGGAAGCGAGGCAAGCCAGGCTTCGAACATCTGCTGACACGCTCAACTCCAACATGCTCCTCGAACAGAGGCAGGCATGGGGTGCCTTTGGCTTGCGAAGCCTTCCTGGCCTGACTCGAGTTCCGCAGTGTGATATGGAATCACCTTGGTCAGGCTTTTGCCTCGTCTAGGATGATTGGGATGATCATCCCAGTGGAGCCCCAAGTCATGCTAAAAAATTATGAATCTTAAGATGATTGGGGGGGAGGCCGGAACAAAACGAAAAAAAAACGGATTGTGGCGGCACCGGCTCTATCATCCTAACAGTCATCCTAAGAGCACCGGGCTGGCATTATGAAACCATCCTAGCGTCATCCTAATGCGACTGCTCAGCAGCTGCACTTTTTTTGCTCCCATCACTGACTTCTTGCGGATCGTTGCTTTGCCATCATCCTAACACCACCCTATTGCCAAGAGCATACGGTCCCAACAAAAAAAATTGGAGGAGGCTGGCACAGCCGGATCTGAGGACTAGGATGATCGATTTTTTTAGGATGATCATCCTAAAGACCGGGCTATGTGCCTATGTCCAGGGCTCCACTAGGATGCTAAATTGATAATCCTAGTGCCCCAGCAGCACTAGGATGATCATCTTAGCGCACGAGGCAAAAGCCTGACCTTGGTTCAAAACGATGACGTTGAGGAAGAAATCGTCATGGGAAATTCTGCAGCACCGAGCGAAGGCAAGGATCAATGCCGAAGAAAAGAAATTCGACGCCTTGCGATTTGATTCCCCTGCGGTAGAGGATGCAAAGGCTAACGGTAAACATGGATAGCATAAAAAGACATTGAGGAACTGTGTCGATCCAGGCTGGTGTCGGAGTTGCTGGTAAATCACCCAGCCATGTTCTACATTGAGCGTCATCTTGGGATTCTCGTTTGCCCAAGATGGTTCTCGACGTGAGCATGACTGCGCGATTTTCTCATGCAACTCAGGCTTCAGACGTCTCCGCAGTCAGCTCGATATGTTGCATCATATGCATAATTCTGCTGAATGTGTCAGCTTAGTGTTGGAACGAATGCTCTGTGCTTGAGAGCACGCAGCCATGAATGCCATCCACCTAAGGCTGCTGTCGCAAAGGCGCATGCTTCCCGCGCACTTGCTGACTTGAACCCATCGCTGGGCATGATGTCTGGGGGCATGGTGAGCAACAACAACTCGCTTGTAGCGTGCACCATTCTGCCATCCGCCGACATGTACCTGAGCCTTCCAGCAGGCAGCTGGCACGGAAGCTGGGGCTGGTGCGATCTCCTTGCGTCCTGTGTTACCGTGATATTAGAAATGAAGGCTGAGCCGCTTGGACAGCGGACCGCGGGTAGTTATGGGCCACGCCAGTTCATGTCCAGAGCGAATTTGAAGCTCTAGCCTCTTCTAGTCTAGTCTAGGCCCTAGACACTTAGAGTCTGTTTGTGAGGTGTCGTTGCGAACTCAGTTCAAGCTGGAGTTCTAGAGCCGCCCCAGGACGCAGCGATACAGCCATCCACCGCTCCATCATTGGTGAGGAGGCAATGATGCTCAACGGGTTTCCAACCATGGATGCCCGCCTGAGGCCCATATTCGCTGATGTCCACAATCACACCTTGCAGAACTTTGCCGGTAATGGCTTCCCCTCAACAATCATCGCCGCCTTCATCATCGCCATCCAGTTTTGCTGCCAGGACTCGAATGAGGGGGATGGTGTTCAATTTTATGGTGATTAGTTATTACGTAAGGCCCGGCAAGGGAACATGTTTTCCTTACCAAATAATTAACCACCATGGAATTCATCATCATCATCCCCCTTCATCTGAAGGAGGGCACCGTGCTGGTGGATGGGGCACGTTCTGCAGGAGAAGATGAGTGCGAGGCAGCAGTACAATTGCTGAAGCGGGCAAGGCGATCCGCCGATGCATAGACTAGGCAGCACAGGCAGCATAGTCTAAGCTAGAAAGAAAATGCATGCAGCAGCTGCATGCTACGTGCACTCGTGGTTCCGTAATCCTTCCATGGGGGCTGGAATAGTGCCCCTGCCCAAGCTGACATGGGGGCTGAAATCGTGCCCTGCTCAAGATAACGCTTCAGCAGGCTTCGCGCTTCAATAGCTCCAGCCCCAAACGTTTCAGGGCTGAGGCGATGCCCAGCGATCCAAGGCTGGAGCAGTGCCCCAGCACTGGGAAAATGCCCCTGCCGTGAGGCATTGCTCCAGACCTGGAGCGCTTGGCATTGTCTCAGCCCTGGATCGAAATGCACGTTGCATATTTTTAGCCTTGAGGCATTGTTTCAGCCCTGGGTCGCTGGGCAGGGGTATTGTTTCAGCCCTGGGGCATTGTTTCAGCCCTGGGGCATTACTCCATCTTTGGATCGTAATGCATGTTGCATGTTTTTAGCCTTGAGGCATTGTTTCAGCCCTGGGTCGCTGGGCAGGGGTATTGTTTCAGCCCTGGAATGTTGTTTCAGCCCCTGGGCATTGTTTCAGCCCTGGGGCATTAGTTTACTCCATCTAAGGACCATCTTTGGAT
>Ga0115005_10002132_pt1 | contig 15799 bp, 9 predicted proteins | sample ArcOceMetagenome_FD_87163 | JGI IMG/M metagenome (GOLD analysis project Ga0115005, IMG submission 87163) | Marine eukaryotic phytoplankton communities from Arctic Ocean - Arctic Ocean - Greenland ARC118M Metagenome | ecosystem: Environmental > Aquatic > Marine > Oceanic | place: Arctic Ocean... | reverse complement strand
GTCGTCTCTCGATCTCCTACTACTTTGGAAGCAGTATTTACTCGAATCGTTCCATGGTCAGTTGTTACTAAAAGTTGGCAACCTCGCTCGGCAGCAGTTTGCAATGCATCCCAAAGCAATGAATTTTCAAACCAAGATCGCGTCAAAGAACGATATGCTTTTTCATCGCCAGCTAATTCTTTAAGGACTTCCATTTCCGTTCTAGCATGTGATAACATATCAATAAAGTTGTAAACGATGACCGTCAAATCTTTATTCATGTAGTTCAAAATATTGTCCTGCACTTGCTTCGCTTTCGCAACATTAGTCACCTTGACATAATCCACTCTAATTGGTCTGCGGACAATTCTTTTCACTTGCTCGTTGAGCAAATCTTGCTCGCGCATATTTTTTCCTCCTTCCTCATTATCATTTAACCACCATTCTGGATAGTGCTTTTGAATGTCGGAAGGCATCATTCCTGCAAAAATAGAATTCCGAGAATACTGAGTTGAGGTCGGTAAAATACTGTAAAAATAATCTTCCTCTTCCACTCTAAAATACTCGGTAAATAATGGTTCTAAAATCTTCCATTGATCGAATCGTAAGTTATCGAGCAATAACATGATCGTTGGTTGATCCTCTTTTAATTTTGGAAAAACTTTAGTCCGCATCAAATTATGAGACATGATCGGAGTGTCATCATCTGGGTTGCCAATCCAGTTTACATATTTTCTTTCTATAAATCTAGAGAACTCAGCATTCGCTTCCGTCTTTTGCATGGCAAGAATTTCTCCCATTTGCGTAGAAGTCGATGCATCTAATTTGAGTTCCCAATTAATAATTTTTTTATAAACATCCACCCACTCTACTACATCCAATCCACTATTGATGTCCATCGAAATTTGACGAAACTCTCGTTGATAATCAGAGTTGGTTTTTTCACTTACCAAATCTTTACTCTCAATGATTTTTTTCAACGTCAACAAGATCTGATTTGGATTAACCGGCTTGATCAAGTAATCTGTAATTTGAGAACCAATTGCCTCTTCCATCACATTTTCAGCTTCATTCTTAGTAATCATGACCACCGGAAGATGTGGGTTTAACTCTTTGATTTTTGCTAAAGTTTCTAGTCCGGTCAGACCGGGCATACTTTCATCCAAAAATACGACATCAATATCTTTAGTAGTTTCACACTCTTCTAAGGCATCATGTCCATTACTGACTGCAATCACTTCGTAATCTCTTTTTTCCAAAAACATAATTTGTGGTTTCAACAAATCAATTTCGTCATCTGCCCAAAGTATTTTAATTTTTTCCATAAGTAAACTGTTGGTTTTAGCCCCGAAATTCGGGACAGGTTTTATATAAAAATTTAGAGTGTAGATGTTTCTAATATATATGTATAATGGTTTTAAAAACTGGCGTATGCGCTCTAGTTTTTTACAAAAAAACAAAAAAAACCTCATGTATAGTTAAAAATGAGATTTTATCAATATTCGATTAGATTTATTATCCCCTCTTTTTATCACTTTGTCCCCTCTTGAGGTCTTAATAATACTTACTTCAAAACTAGGACGCAACCCTTTTTAATAGTAATCCATCTTACTATTACTTCTACCGGAGAAGAAAGATTCTTTGAAACGGGAATAAATTTGGTTTGAATAATTGAAACGTTTCGGATTCATTAGATATTTTTGCAAAAAAAAATTATTCTTAGATTTTGAACATATTGTTTTTATAATCTTTGAATTGATGTTGTTCGTTTTTTTCCAAAAAAGGAAAATACAATGACCGTTAGAAATTATGAATAAGAAAAAAATATTTAACGACCCCGTTTATGGTTTTACTAGTATTCCGCACGGAATCATATTCGACCTGATAGAGCATCCTTATTATCAACGACTGAGACGGATTTCGCAATTGGGACTTTCCCATTATGTTTATCCAGGCGCATTACATACCCGATTTCATCATTGTCTCGGTGCAATGCATTTAATGACCCAAGCAATAGAAACGCTAAAATCAAAAGATGTCGAGATTTCTAAGAAGGAAGCTCGTGGTGCGCTAATCGCAATTTTACTACATGATATCGGACACGCACCATTCTCTCATGCCTTGGAACACACTTTGGTGAATGTTCACCACGAGGAATTGTCGGAACTTTTTATGCAAAAACTCAATGAAGAGTTTAAAGGTAAACTTGACCTTGCCATTCAGATATTCCAAAATAAATATCCGAAGAAATTTTTGCACCAATTGGTGAGTAGTCAACTTGACATGGATCGTATGGATTATCTCAATCGGGATAGCTTTTTTACAGGCGTCTCGGAAGGGGTAATCGGATACGACCGAATTATTAAAATGTTGACGGTAAAAAATAATGAACTAGTCGTAGAGGAGAAAGGAATTTACTCTGTTGAAAAATTTTTAATCGCACGCCGATTAATGTATTGGCAAGTGTATTTGCACAAAACAGTTTTGGCTGCGGAGCAAATGTTGATTCGAACGTTGAAAAGAGCGAAAGAATTAGCTCAACAAGGAGTTGAATTGGAAGCATCAGAAGGTTTAAAGTTTTTTCTCTATGAAAATATAACTTTAAAAGATTTTAAGAAAAATCGAAATGTTTTATTAGAAAAATATGCCTCCTTGGACGATGTTGATATTTTATCCGCTTTGAAAAAATGGAGTACTCATGACGATTTTGTATTGTCGTTTTTATCAAAAAGAATCATTGAGCGAAAATTATTTAAAATAAAAATGCAAAATGAACCTTTCAAAAGTGACTATGTAAAAGATCTTCGTCACATGACCGTAAACAACTTACCCAAAGGTCGTTCTGAAGCTGTAGATTATCTAATTTTTGAAGGAAAGGAATCAAATAGTGCTTACACGACGAATAAAGACGAAATTAAAATCCTCTATAAAAATGGAAAAGTAGTTCCAATGTCGGATGCCTCTGATCACGGAGTTGAACCGAAAATAATTACTAAATATTATATTTGTTATCCAAAGTATTAAACAGTAAGTTTGCGTTCAAATTAAGAAAATCCAAATATAATGAAGTAAATTTACTTCGTAATAATTTATATTTTATTAAAAAAAATTAATCAAAACCAATAATTATTTAAATATGAAAAGATTGAACCTTCTTTTATCAGTAGCATTTATGCTTTGTGGATTTGTTGCTTTAGCACAACCAAATTCTGAAATGCCACCAAATGGCGAAGCTGGAAAATGCTACGCAAAATGTTTGATCGCTGATCAATACGAAGAATCTACTGAGCAAGTTGAAACTAAAGCTGCAGGAGTAAGAACTGAAGTAATTCCTACTGCTTATGAAACGGTAACAGAGCAAGTAGTTGCTAAAGCTGCTGCTTCAAGAATGGAAGTAATACCTGCTGAATATGAAATAGTAACTGAGCAAGTAATGGTTACTCCTGAAAAAACTAAATTAGTAGCTGTTCCTGCTGAGTACGAAACTTATACAGAAACGGTAGAATCTAAAGCTGCTGCTACCCGATTGGAAGTAATGCCTGCTACTTACGAAACAGTAACGGAGCAAGTTGAAGTTTCTCCAGCAAAAACAAAATTAATTGCAGTTCCTGCTGAATATGGTACGAAGACTGAGCAAGTAGTTGCTAAAGCAGCATCTACTCGTATCGAAGTAATCCCTGCAGCTTACGAAAACGTTTCTGAGCAATACGAAGCTGAACCAGCTGCTACTCGTATCGAAACTTTAGCTCCTCGTTTTGAAACAGAAACTGAGCGAATCGAAACTCGTCCTGCTTCTACTAAGTGGGTAAAGAAAAGAGCTGACAGAAATTGTCTTTCTGCTGATCCTAACGATTGTCAAGTATGGTGTTTGGTAGAAGTTCCTGCTGAGTACAAAACTGTATCTAAGCAAGTAAACAAAGGTTGTGCTGGTGGAGACGGAACTCCTGACTCTAACTGTACTAAAGAAGTTACGATCCCTGCTAAATATGCAACTAGATCTTCAAGAGTAATGAAAACTCCTCCTACTGAAAGAGTTGTTGAAATTCCTGCTGAGTACGCTACAGTTACTAAAACTGTTTTGAATACTCCAGCTACGACTCGGGAAGAAATTACTCCTGCTGTTTTCAAAACTGTTTCTAGAAAAATTGTTAAGACTCCTGCTTCAACTAAAACTATTGAGATTCCTGCTGAGTACCAAACAGTTACTAAAACAAGATTGAAAACTCCTGCGACTACTCGTGAAGTGAAGACGCCTGCTGTTTTCAAAACGGTAAGTAGTAGAGTTGTTAAGACTCCTGCTCAAACTAGATCTATTGAGATTCCTGCTGAGTACCAAACTGTTTCTAAGAAGATAGTAAAAGCTGCTGCTCAAACTAGATCTATTGAGATTCCTGCTGAGTACCAAACTGTTACTAAAAGAAACTTAGTAAAACAAGGTGGATTCACAGAATGGAGAGAAGTTGTTTGTGGTAGTAACATTACTACTGAAATGGTTCGATCTGTACAAAAAGCATTGAGATCAAAAGGATATAATCCAGGACCAATCGATAACGTTTTAGGTTCACAAACTAAAGCTGCATTGATGAAGTACCAAAGAGATAATAACTTACCAGTTGGTCAAATGGACTTTGAAACTTTGAAATCTTTAGGAGTTAATTTCTAATCAGTAATTAATTTCTTTATAAAAAAAGCGCCTCACTTTCAATTGAAAGTGAGGCGCTTTTTCTTTGCGTCATGCCTTGTAGAGACAAGGCATGCCTTATCTCTACGCAACTACCGATGCTCCATTTACTATTCTAATAAACTCCTCCGTCAAACTTCTACTCTGCATTTGATTTCTAAACTCTTCCATGGTGGAAGAATGAATTAAATTCCCTTTATGAATAATCGCTAAATCGTCACACAGTAAATCAACCTCACTCATAATGTGAGAAGAAAAAATAACGGTCTTCCCTTCATCTTTGCAACTGCGAATTAAATTAATAATATTTTCCGCAGTTATCACATCCAAACCAGACGTTGGTTCATCAAAAATTACAACATCAGGATTATGAATCATCGTCCGAGCGATCGATACTTTCTGCTTCATTCCAGTTGATAATTGTCCGATTCTTTTTTTAGCAAAATCATGCATATCTAATAAAGTATACAATTCATCTTTCCGCTTCTCGTAAATATTTTTATCCACACCATATAAATCTGCAAAATATTTAGTCAATTCATTTGGCGTCAATCTTTGGTACAATCCAGTTGATCCCGTCAAAAATCCAATTGATGATCGAACTTCCACACCTTGCTTCATCACATCATATCCATTTATTTTTATACTTCCACCAGTTGGTTTCAGAATAGTTGCCATCATTCTTAAGGTCGTTGTTTTTCCCGCACCATTCGGCCCAAGCAAAGAATAAATTCGACCTGGCTGACAATTAAAACTAATATTATTAACTGCGGTGATGGTCTTCGCATCCGTTCCTATTTCTTTTCGTTGCTGTCTAGAAAGAGAAAATGCTTTTGATAAATTTTCTACTTGGATCATTTCAATTTATTTTTCTTAAAAGTTGTTTTCCAAAGATAGGATTCTAATCTTTTTTTACAAATAAGAAATGCGAATTAAATAAATTCGGAATTTTTGGTAGCTCATTTTGTTTTTAGTTTTTGCTTTGAAAACTCGTGTCCGCATGGAAAGTAAACACTAAGGGCAAAAGAAGTAGCGAAAAATCTGAATCTATTTAGTTCGCATTCCTAAACCCCTATTTCGAATTAACACTTTTTAACAATTGTAAAAACTGTTAATATGTTTAACTTCAACTCAACTTACTGGTTATCAACACCTTACACTTATGCCTTAACATTCCCTTTTTTTCATTAAATCTCAAATAATTAATCTTTAGTTAAAAATTAGATTAAAAAATTTAGGAACATTACCTTTGTTGCGAACAATTGAAAGTATACTCTTCATGGAGGTGCTTGAATAAATATTTTTTTACAAAAATTTGAAAATGAAATTAATACGAAAAATTACCTTCTTAGCTTTTGCTTTTATTGTACTGATGGCTTCAGGTAATCCCCTCGCGGCTCAAAATAAATATGGTCATATGAACTATGGCAATTTATTGGAACAAATTCCTGAACTTAAAAGTGGAAACACTCAGTTGGAAACTTACCGAAATCAATTAGTTAAACAAGGTCAAGATCGAGCTGCTAAATGGGAAAAAGAGGTTCAAGAATTTCAAAAGAAAGCTCAAGATGGTTTATTGACTGGTCTACAGATCAAGCAAGCTGAAGAAAAATTAGGGAAAGAACAAAAAGCCCTTACTGCAATGGAAAAAGATGTTATTGATAAAGTAACAAAAAAGCGAAACGAAATCCTCAAACCAATTTTGGACAGAGTGGATGTTGCAGTCAAAGCTGTTGGAAAAGAAAATGGTTATGCAATGATTTTTGATTCTAGTCTTTATAATTTTATTCTCTCTGCTGAGGACTCCGATGATGTGACTCCTTTGGTCAAAACGAAATTAGGATTGTAAGATTGATGGAATAATTATTAATAGTTTTTATAAAAAAAAGCGATGTTGAATATTCAGCATCGCTTTTTTTTTGAACCTTGTAAGACTATTTGAATTTGAGATACTTCTTGGTTTTCTAATTCGGTGCATTTGATAAGTTAATAACATTTTCCTATGCCAAACAAAAACACAACTTTACTCCTCCTATATTTATTAATTTCCTTAATAAATCTCTGGGCAGGTTATTCTCATAACAATACACTTGCATTTTATTCAAAGCCATTATTAATACCAATTTTGGCACTTTGGTTTTATTTCCAAACGAAAGATCATCCTTCCTCTTTTCGTCAATTAATCTTATTCGCATTATTTTTTAGTTGGGGAGGAGATACCCTTTTGATGTTTGTAGAATCGAAAGGCGAACATTTTTTCCTATTCGGATTAGCGAGTTTTCTCTTGACACATGTTTTATATACAACTGCATTTTTTAAAACCGTCTCTTGGAAAAATGGATTTTTATGGAAAAATAAATGGGTCGTAATTCCTTGCTTGATTTTCTTTTTAGGATTCCAAAACTACTTACTTCCTGATGTGGAGGAAGCAATGCAAATACCCGTTGCAGTTTATGGTAGTGTAATTATCTTAATGGTTTTAGCTGCATTAAACTGGAATACATTTGTAGGAAAAAAAGCTTTTCAGTTCGTTTTTTTGGGAGCGTTACTTTTCATGTTTTCAGATTCGATCATTGCATTGAATAAATTTAAATCGGCTATTCCGCAAGCGCATCTTTGGATTATGAGTTTGTATTTACTGGGGCAGTATTTGATTGTTCGAGGTGGAATAGAAATGATGAAAAAATAATGCAAATCAATCATTCAAAAAAAAGTCCTTCCAGATTTTTAAAACCTGGAAGGACTTTACTCTTTCTTTCAAAAAAAAACTACGCTTGTGAAATACTAAAATTCAAACGCAGTTATTTTTCATTATTTAAAAAACCTTAGTTTGCCATCGAGTTATTTCCAACCGCTAATTTATGACCTAACCAAGCCATGGGGAGATAAGCTCCAACCAAATCTAATGCAATAAACCAAAGTGGCCCACCAACTTTCGCAACCATAAATATACCTGCTAGGCAAAAAAGAACTCCTATTAACATGGCGAAATTGAACTTATTAGTTTCCGCAAATTTCGCAACAATAAATGCACCGACCAATACTCCAATAGCATGCGCTAAAAATGGAAATATAAAATTCTTTGGTTGAAGTAATGGCATCGCTTCCTTTAGACCTTCCATCGAATTCATATCTACGCCTTCCGGTGGAGGAATAATACTTGCCCCAATGCTAATTAATCCACCATTGATAATTCCGCCGACAAGCAGACCAACAATAACAACTATGATGTTTTTTACTGTTGCATTCATTTTTCGTTTGTTTTATGATTTTTTATAATGAATAAAAATAACGAAACGTTTTTACAAAAAAAAAATTAGGTTGCCATATAACGAAGATGATTTCCGGAAAAATAAGAACAAAAGAAGTAGTGAAAATTCTGAATCTATTTAGTTCGCATTCCTAATGCTACCAATTAATATTTGTACCATGAAAAAACATCAATGCTATTGACATTAAAAAAGCGATGTAAAACATTTTACATCGCTTTCTTTTTGAAAAACCGTAATGACATTTTAATTAACTCTAACCATTTTTTTTGTCAATGTCCCAAACGCTGTTTGCAACTGATAATAAAAAACACCTGTCGCGTTAAAGTCCTTTTTATCAATCGTCAAGGTTTGTAATCCTTCTCCAAAATCACGTTGCACTCTCGCCAATACTTTTCCTGAAAGATCAAATATCCTCAATTCAACCTCACCTGCTGCCGGCAAGTAAAAACTAATGTCAGTAGAATATACAAATGGGTTTGGTTGATTTTGATATAATTTTAATTGTTTTTCTACCTCCACTTGCGCTACTACATTTTCACTTTCAAAGTTTAAATCAATATCCAACAATTCATCCTCCGCAGAATATGCTTCCACTTTTGTGATGTTAGAATTGACAAATAGTAAGTCACTCAATTTCCCTTTTCGCTTCGCTCGGAAAGTAAAATGCAATAAGGCGTTATTTTTTTCCAATAAAAAATCACCATTATAACTCACCGTCACCGCTCCTCGATCTTCAAATAGCGCATAATTATTTAAGGAAAAATCTGTTGTTACTGCTGAAGTTAAATCAAGGAATTCTAGAACTTCTGAATCATAATTAAAAGTAAATTGATACCCTTCCAATACTTCCTCCTCTTTTGATTTCAAATAAACCTCAACCTCCTCTCCTACTTTCAAATCTCGATCTTTTACATTTAATAACAATACTCTTGCATATTCATTTCTTGTATCAACATCAGCATTAAAGTTAGGATTCGCATTAATATTTACATCACCAATTTTTAATGCCATGTAATTCATCGCCAAGGTATCCGCATCTGTTGAAAACGTGTACACATTGTTAGGTAGCACCGTAGTAAAAGGATTATTCGGATCATCGAAGGTAAAATCTTCTTCCAAAAATAACCAAGAAGGACTATTTGGAAAATCAGGAACGAATCCCAAAATAACTTGTCGTATATGCACTAAATCAATTGTGGTAATTTCTTTCGAGCGATTCACATCTGCTGCAATTAATTTCAATGGCGAATCCAAAAGTTCGATTTGCAAAATATGTTTTTGAATCAAAGCCATATCAAAAGTAGTGACTCCATTCGCTGGATTATCAGTTCTGCTCAGCGTCACCGTGTGCTCTTGACAATTCAAAGCTTCCAATTCATAAGTTCCAAGAGAAGAAGTGGAAGTCATGCTATCATTTTCTAACAATATATTTACAAGTTGTACATTTTCTCCAAATTGATTCGTCACCACACCTGCAATTCCACTTGCCACGTTTGGATTACAAATATCATCGTGTGGCATCGCTTGAAAAACATTCGGCTGCATCAAGGTGATATTCGTATTTCGCATGATGATATCATGAAGTGTCGTATTTTTTATTTCAGAAATTTCATCCGCAGATAAACCATTGTCATTTTCAAAATAGAAACGATCACCATCTCGCAACGCAGCGAACTGCACCTTCATAATTTCCATAATCATTTCTCCAAATAATGCATCTGGCATTTTATTCTCAGCCAACATCCCGACCCAAGGATCAACATTATTAATGTCTCCGTACAATTGTTCCATAGAACTTGCAATCAAAGTATCTGAATTTAATGCTAAAAAACTAGTGTAGGGTGTCAACCCAAAATCAGCTCGAACTGTATTTAAATCAGGTAATCCTCTTTCCCTTCCTCGATTGATATTAATTGAAACCAAATCTAAACCACCTGCCCCAGGGGGACCGAATAAAAAATTACGAACATCATCAATTACTTTGCAATCTAAATCCTGAGCAACTTGCGCTCCCATTCCTTTAAACAAAGGATCAATTCCTCCACCTAAAAAGAGAATAGATTGTGGATTAAAAAATGCTTCTTGTAGTTGCAAATTTCCTCCCGCAATTTCATTTCCATCATTATCTAACCGTAAAATTGTACTGTTTAACAATGTGTGCCCCAACCTAAATGCAGCTGCTGAAAACACATTAAAAATACGAGCATCTATACTCTCATCATAAGTAATGTACGGATCAATATTTACGCCCATTGCTGGCAACCACTCCGAGTAAACAACATTTTGAATCAAGCCGCCCACTTTTTTTCGAGCATACTGATATAATTCTTCGTCCGTCCAAGTTGGATTATCTATTTTCAAAGTATCGCACAATCGATTATGCTCTCTTACAAATACGGTATGAAATGCTACCAATAATGGATTCTCATTGGCTCGTGGATCTCCTGCTACAAAATGATAGTTAGAAATTTGAACACCATCATCCATCAGCGGAGCATCCCAATCTACAGGAGTCGCAAAATTTCCAGTAAAAGTATTCCAAGGCAATAAATTGTAAGTAGAAATTTTCATTTTTCCATCTAAAAAACTTCGCAACCAATCCGCTCGTTCTTGATCAGATCCATATACGCTGGAGGCATCCAACCATCCAGTAATTTCATTTCCATGTTCCCGAGGATTGGTAAGGCCTGTTCCAGTACCTTCCATTTTTTCGGAGCGACGCATAAAAATCATGGAAGTACCTGTTCCAAAAGGATCAAACCATGGGTCGCCTGTTGGAACTGGAATTAAAGCATTTTCATTACTATCTCCTGTCAAGGAAAGATCATGATCTATAAATTGGCCAAATGACCAAATAAAATCACTCAAATTCGAAGGTTCATTGAGCAAAGAATCTTGAGCAAAAAGAGTATTGGAAATCATTCGTGGATTAGGTCGTGAAGTACCCGCTGGTGATTCGATCCCATCAGCATAAGCGACCGTCGTAAATCTTTTGAGTTGAGTGTGAGCTGCTCCCCAATCTGAATTTTGAAGATTATTCTCCGAGCCATCGATGGTTCGATTCTCTTGAGAGAAAATAGATATTTGAAAAAAAGTAAGCCCAATAATTAATAGTATAATTCTTTCCATCAGTAGTGAATGTTCATGGTTATAAAGATACAAACAACAAGGTTTCTCATTATTAATGCGATAACGAATATCAATAAAACTGGCCTTGTTTTGTTCTGAGATTTTTAATCTGACGGTATTCGGGAAAAATCTTAACTATAAATATAACCAAAAATAACAAGCGAAGTTTAATCCAGAAACCTTTTTGTTTTCAATCTCCCCCATTTTCATAAAAATTACTTGGCGTAATTCAAAAAATCTCATTAACAGCAAGTTAAACTTCCACTAAAACACATATAATTTTAACATAATCGTATTGCCGTTTCTCCACCTTTTAAGTAAAAACTACACTTACTCTCCATAAGCACCCCAACTAATTGATTTTCAACACTTTACACTTATATATTTTTAATGTTTTTTATACAAAAAAGACACATTCCCCTTACTTTTCAAGACCTTTGAAATCTTAAAATTCCAATTATCCTCATTTTTAACTAGGCATGAAATCTGCTATTTTACCAACAAGAAATCGTCTAAGAATAAAGAGATTTAAAGTATTGAATCTCAACACTAAAAATAAACCCCTATTAAATAATTCTTACAAAAATTGCTTATGAAAAATCTACTTAAAATCTTCGGCATATTCGCATTCATCTTATTGGGTGCCAATTCAATCGTCGCTCAAGACGAAGAAGTCGTTTTTGAAGAAACAAAAGAAACGACAAAGTTTCAAAGAAGTTATTTCCCTCCTCGAGATGCAGGATGGTGGACACTCGGAATCAACGGTGGGTGGGCTTACCAATCAAGTGATGTTCCGACTACTTTCCAAGGCTATGGATTTGGAATGACGCTTGCGAAAAATTTATATTATCAACCTGGTTCGCCAATTTCATTTGATGCGCGAGGTCGATGGTTATATTCTCAAAGTATTGGTTTGGATACCAAGCGATCAACAGGACTGGAAAATAACGATGCCTTAAATGGTTCTCGTGAAGCAGGCGAAGGATTAGATTACACTATTCCGAGCGGCCCAGGTTATGTTTTTCAAAATAATAAAACGCATCAATTCGAACTCGGATTGGAAGGTGTAATTACCGCCAATCGACTGCGAGAACGAACTGGAATTATCGCTTCAATTTACGGAGGAATTAATTTGGATTGGTACAATGTCAAATTGGATCAAGCAGACAACGGAGGAATTTATGATTACTCGGGTATCGATAATGTGAATGAAAGTAAATCTCAGATTAAGAATATTTTGAAAAAGAATATTCGAGATGGAGTGTACGAAACCAATGCACATGGATTTGAAGATGGAGCTGGAAAAATTGGCTTGATGCCTTCCCTGGGAGTGGAATTAGGTTTTCAATTTACTCCAAGATTCTCGATCCATGCTGGTCATAAATTTACTTTTCCATTGAGTGATGATTTGGATGGCGAGTTATGGAAAGATGATAATAATTTGACTGGAACCAATGATCTGCATCATTATACGAATTTAGGATTGCGATGGATTATTGATCCTGGAACCAACACCTTGGAACCGCCAATTATCAATGTAACGAATCCTAGAACGAATCCTTACGTCTCTAATATTTCGTCTGGAAGAGTAGATGCTAAAATTAAAAATGTCAAAAATAAAAATAACGTCCGATGTTATGTCAATGGAAATCCTTCGAGTTTTAGTTTTAACAAAGGAAGATTCCGCACGAATTTCCCATTGAAATATGGTAACAACGAAGTTTTAATTACGGCTACTAATCAAGCTGGTTCTGATGAAGAAACCGTAATCATTTACTATGGTGATCGTGGTAATTCAGGACCTCCTGTAGTGAACAATACTTACGCGCCACAAGTAGATATTACCAATCCTCGAAGTGAAAGATATACTTCTGAAAATCAAGATTTCACCCTCCAAGCAAATATCAAATATGTAAATGGTAAAAATGATATCGAATACCGAGTGAATGGAAGAGATGATTATAACTTCAATTATGATGGACGAAGTGATCAGTTTTCTGCGAACATCCGATTGAACGAAGGGCGAAACGAAATCGAAATCATCGGAAGAAATCAAACTGGAAGTGCTCGTGATAATGTGATTATTACTTATGAGAAAAAGGCAGACTTGCCACTAGTGAATATTACTTCACCTGCACGTTCACCTTATGAAACTGATTTGCGGAATACTTCTATTCGAGCGATTTTGAAAAATGTTACAAGCAAAAATGATATCCGATTTTATGTCAACGGACAGGAGCGAAGTTTATTTAATTATGATTCTCGCGCAGGTCGTTTTAGTATCAATTTGGAATTAGTGAATGGTCGAAATGAAGTAACGATAAAAGGTTCCAACGAAGCTGGTGAGGCGCAAGATGAAGTGACTATTATTTACAAAAGAGATAATACGCCTACCATGGATCCTCCCGTGGTGACGATCACAAGTGTAAGTTCAGGGACGTCGAATCCAATGGATCCGAATTCTCAACTATGTCGAACGACGGTGGTGGCTACCGTTTTAAATGTAACACGTAAGAGTGATATTATTTTTAGACTCAATGGAAATAAGCGAACTGATTTCACTTATGATTCAAGTTCAAAAGTCTTCAAAAGTTCGTTGACTTTGGATAATGGAAATAATTCAATTAGCGTCAAAGCTTTCAACGATGTGGGAGAAGATGAAGATACTGCCAATAAAAATTGCGACCTATCTTCTTCCAATCCACCTGAAGTGACGATCAATAATCCTACAAATAACAGCACAAGTTCGTCCGCAACGACTAACTTAAATGCGCGAGTAAAAAAGGTGCAAAAGAAAAGTGACATCACCGTAAAAGTAAATGGAAGTACGCTGAGTAATTTTTCTTTCAGCCCAGTTTCAGGAGTGGTGACCGCAAGTATTAATCTGAAAAATGGGAATAATACCATTTCTGTTTTTGGAAAAAATAATGACGGAACGGATGAAGCAAGTGTCAATGTCAAATATAATGCACCGAAAAATCTACCAACTGTGGACATCACGCAACCTGCAAATAATACAACTACTGATACAAAAACTGCGGTGGTCAAAGCCAAAATTTTAAACATCAATAGTAAAAACGATATTCGTTTTACTGTCAATGGAAGCAATACTAGTAATTTTTCTTACAGTACTTCTTCGAAAATTTTGACGGTGAATATTACTTTGAAGGAAGGAACAAATACAATTGTGGTCAAAGCAACTAATGCTGACGGTTCTGATACGGAAACTGTTCGAGTGAAATATAATGCGCCTAAAGTTTTACCAACCGTAAAAATTAGTTCGCCTAAAAATAGCGCAACAGCGCAAAGAGAAACAGTTACGGTAAAAGCTAATATTAAAAATGTGACCAGCAAAAATGATGTGACCTTTTTGGTCAATGGCCAACGAGTGAATAATTTCACGATGCGAGGAGAGCAATTTTCAACGCCAGTAAAATTAAAAGAAGGAGGAAATACGATCAAAATCAATGTGCAAAACAGAGATGGAAATGATAGCGATCAAGTGAATGTTACCTTTAAAAAGAAAGTTGTTGTAATTGCAAAACCGACCATTAATTTTACGAACCCTAAACGTCCTGGTCGAAAAGCTAAAGCTCTAAAAACAACGGTCAAGGCTTCTGTTGCTAACGTGACGAAGAAGAAACAAATCAAAGTTACGTTCAACGGAAAGAATACTGACTTTAGTTTTGACTCACGGAAAAAAGAAATTTCAGTTCCTGCTACTTTAAAAACTGGAACTAATAAATTCGTAGTCAAAGCAACAAATGCCGGAGGGACTGCTTCGGCAGAAACGAACTTAACATACACGCCAAGAGTAACTCATAAAAGTAAGCCGGTGATTACAATTACTTCGGTTTCGACGCCTACGGCAAATCCATTTAATCCAAATATTTCTGGAAGTACCGTGATTGGTAATGTCAAAAATATTTCTAAAAAGGATCAAATTAAGATTACGCACAATGGTAAGGAAGTGACTGATTTCACTTTTAATACTCGTACGAAAGTTTTTCAAGTGTCGATCAGTTTGTCAAATGGAGGAACGAATAAAGTAAAAATTACTGCAACAAATAGCGGCGGGGCAGACACAAAGGAACATACTTATTAAAATGCAAGTATACTGTTATAAAAAAGCCTTGGTGGATTAGTTTCCACCAAGGCTTTTGTTTTTAATTTATTCTAGACTATTTTTTAAATGAACTAATCAATTCTATTTTTCCAATCATATTATGATTTATCTCTTCTAACTCTTCAGATGGAATCCATAATTCTACATGATGATCTAATCCCACTTTTTTAATTTCATATTTTTTAATAAAATCATCTTGCACCTCAAACTTTAAAACATGACCAATTCCATAAGTTGGGACATTCCACTCTCTCGTAATTTGCTCTGCATAGGCTTCATTTAGAACTGGATAAAAAATCGGTTGTCCAACCAATCGTGGTGGAAATTTTTTCCAATCATCTTTGATAATTAAATCTAACTCTACTTGATTTACTGGTCTAAATAAAATCATTGTCTTTTGTCATTTTATACTTCATTGAAGTTATTCAAAAACAAATGGAACAATCCTTTGAATAATTTAATTCCATTTTTTTCAAAAAAAAAACTACAAAACACTAATTTAAAATCAGCATTTCGCAGTTAATATCTTTTACAAAAAATTTATACCTACTCTTTTATCAATTTAAAATATCCGATTGAACCACTACCATTTTCAACCTTTAAGAAATACGC
>Ga0115005_10002130_pt1 | contig 15808 bp, 10 predicted proteins | sample ArcOceMetagenome_FD_87163 | JGI IMG/M metagenome (GOLD analysis project Ga0115005, IMG submission 87163) | Marine eukaryotic phytoplankton communities from Arctic Ocean - Arctic Ocean - Greenland ARC118M Metagenome | ecosystem: Environmental > Aquatic > Marine > Oceanic | place: Arctic Ocean... | reverse complement strand
TGTTCTCTGATACATGTTATCTGAAAGCACAATTCACGTTCCAAAAGTCAAGATTTCACCTGTTTTCATTCTTAGGTTATAGATCCTAATGCCTTCGGAACCACCATTCAAAGTTCTCATTTTACGACAAAACTAATGACTGACCGTCGAAATGTTGACTTGGTGCACCTCTAAAAAGTAAAAAGTATTACATAGTCTTGTAGAAGAGTTAATTAGGTTAGCACAGGCGTCAATTAACTTTAAAGGGAGTGTTTGTGTTCATCCATGGGATGATAACCACTAGACCATAGCATCTCGACTACTACACGAAGGTACTGAACCTTCGTGGGGATGTCCCAACTGGACGTAGTGCGGAACCTGACGTCTGGGATGATAACCACTAGACCATAGCATCTCGAGATGCTATGGTCTAGTGGTTATCATCCCATGGATGAACAGTTTGGTGGTTAAAAAAGGTCTGGAGGTGACGAAGATAACCAGATTGATTCAGGAGCACACAAAGGATGATTTGTGAAAATTTGTGGGAATTTCTGCCTTTTAGACGGTGAAAATCTCCCTCCCAATAACCAAGTCCAGCTAAAACGAAGCAACAGTTATCTCTATCTATATGTTATGTAAAGGATTCGTATATATATTGAGTGTATTGGGCTTTTTAATTGTTAGCTATCTGAACAGTATCTGAACTGGCTTCCTCTGGTATGTTTTGTCGTAGGAATCCCCGTACTGTAGAAAGTAAAACCGACTGGCAGTCGGTTTCGAAAAAGGGACTTTTGGCCGTTGACATCCAAAATAGGATAAAAAGTGAACCAGCACGATAAACTGCCATTTAACATTTATGTTCTTTTGACATGTAATGTTGTCACTAGACTGAGTGGTTTCTATCACGGACCTACGCTAGTCTGATGTAGTAAAACAGACATGCGTAGCGGGGGGGGGGTATTCTCCCTACCCATCACATTAATAGTAGGCTCCAGCTAACGGACAGACTTCCGGATCCATACATGGCTCTCCGTGGCTGAAATATTAGATCGGACTCGACTGGATTTTGAATTCCGAATCTTGGATTTGGGTCCAAGATCCTTCGAGTCGTTTCAACATAACGTGAAAATGAATCTTCTGTGATTACCCTGCTAGCAGGCGGTGATCCGAAATTTCTTTTCACCACTGCGATCCTCATGAAGAGGATCTCAACCCATGCTTCTTTTTCCACAAACTCTCCTCTTCTTCGAAACCTCGTTGATTTGTCGGAATACAAGCATGAAAACCCCCCATTAACATAACTCCTAAACCAGTAGCTTCTTCGTCTCTCGGTTCATGCATCTCACAGGCGTAGCGTTTTCATATGACGCCTGATAAGATTTAAAGAGACTTGGAAAAGTGAAGATGAGTATGCAACGACGTTAAAATATCCAGATATAACTGACCCATAGGCAAGTTTGCTTTCCCTCTGGGGTTTTGCATCGTTCTCCAGCGATTATTGAAGTCAACAATGTTTTGAGAATAGTTCAATTCATTTGCTCATGTGGTAGGTAGCTCCTCTCCTAAACGCACGATAGACCTTGTGAACATCAACAATCTTGGCGTCCGCCGGCAATAGATCTCTTTTCACGAGCTGTATCCACCGATACATCACGGTGCGGTGGAAAGGCTGGTCTCTCGTCAGACCGAGATTCAACTCCGCCTGCAAGGGCACGAGCTGTATCCACCAATGCATCACGGTGATGTGGAAAGGCTGGTGCTAACAGTTCCTATGCCGTCTGTAACGATGTACCGTAAATTTCCGAATATTTGATTTTGTTCCTCTGCTTCCTTCGAATCCCTCAATCTCCGCATTCCAAATGAATTGCTGGCCTAAAGAACCGCATACAATGTAGTGAAAACGCAAGAGGTCAGACGAAACGGGGCATGAAGCTCGAAGTTTAATAATAATAATAAAGTTGCTACGCATATAACTGGTAAATGAGTATCTATTCAAAATATTAAGCATTTCACCTTAATCTCCAAACCGTCACTCCTCAGCAAGATTTCAAAACTCGTCGTCATGATAATAAAACCATTCCAAGCTACAACCATGGCATCCAGCCGACATAAATCTGAACGAGATTTTCATGACTTGTTGCTTCTGCGATCATTTTGTGGACTTGCCCTTCGACGGATAACGGAAGCATACTTGCCATTTCGTCGTGAGAATCTTGCATTTTTCGATCGACCCTCTTGATCTTCTTGGAATTAGGATTCTTCAGATTGTAAATTCCTCTCAGTCTCTCATCGATAACTCTGATGGATCTCTTGGCTTCGTCAGACTCCACGTTGCTATTGGGCGCAATTTCAGAGTTTTCTTTCTCTTTGTGTCTTTGTCTCTTCCAGTCAATAACTGGATCTCTTAAGAAAGGGTCGAGGACAGAGAGAAGAATATCACGGTTGTCTCTCAACATTGCCATTGCTGACTTGAGGCCACCTGTGAACGCACCCTCGGCACCAGTAGGTCCAAAGCCATCTAGCATATTCGGAGTCAATCGGAAAGGGATGACTTCAGGGCGAGGAAGATTTAATCCCTTGTCGAAAATGCAATCAAAATCGACATGTACACATTCTCCACAACTCGTATCCAGTAAAATATTCTCTGAGTGTCTATCACCCAGTCCTATAACATGACCCACAGCTGCCCAAGCCGCTGCAGAAAGAGCAAATCTAGTCCTGGCTTCGAACCACTTGTGGGGATCCTGAAAATTACGAACAAACCACCAATAAAAGACGGGAGGATACTCCTTGAGCATAACGTCGTTAAAGTCCTGAGCAGCCTTTGTGAGATTCCCATGCTTTATGTATTGCTCCTGGCATTGTAAGAAACTATTGCGAAGGGCGGCATCCTGAAAATTTGTAATTCGCCTGCCTCTCCTTCGAGCTGAAAAGTGGCTTGCGTGAGGGTTGTAGGACTTGGAAACTGTATTACGGAATGAGTCCGTGTTTGGTACCCTGGTCACGTGAAAATCAAAAAATAAGTTGAGCTGAATAGATGACTGAAATCAATATATGGAGAGTATAAAACCTACCATTCCAATATCCCGCATTCTTCTGATAAACAAACAACAGAAAAGGTGCGTAGCTTCAAGCGACGATGATGGCCCCTTTCTGCACTCTGTGATCCTGCCGCATTAGCAAAGAGGCGATTTATCACAGTGTTGAAGTCTTGAACACGAGCGTCCTTTCTTAGATCTCCTTTCGCCTCCCGTTTTACGAAGAAGTGAATCTCGCCAACATCTGACGGCTGAGCTTTATTTACATCTCTTGCTGATTCAGAAACTTTGGTACCCTCTGCAATTGCAAAAGCAGAGAGCTTCTTGGGTCTTGCTTTTGATGCCATAACGTGCACAGTTGGACTGAAGGCTCGCATTCTTGGGACTTGCATTGGAAATGCATCACGATTTGCAAAAGATCCTGAAGATGAAGACACATTCAATGCTCCTTGAACGGGGGGGAGAAATTCTTTGAGATCGACTTTTCCTTTCCAAGCATTTGAGTGAATATTGATTGTTCTTTGGTCACTTTTTTTTGGGGTGTATTTTGCCAAATTTATCAGAAACTCAACGAGATTCTTGGACGTCTCAAGAAGATCGTGCATAGCCATATCTTCATTTTTGCGAAGATTCTTTTGAGCGACTCTGAAAATGTCATCGCCCTTCTTTCGACGATCTTCGTGAATAGACTGGCGGAGCCACGAGAGTTGCCAAAGGGCTTGTGCCGGAAACTTGAAAAGGAGGCGTCTCAGCATTGCACAAACGACGGTCACGGTGTCTTCATCTTTGTGGCCAATTCTTGAGATCAATTGGGGTAGCACCGAGTAAAATGATATGGCAGGAATTGCCTTCATATGCTTGACCACAAAAGCGTTCGCTTCGTCTTGAATTGTTCCCATTTCGTCGTCCCCGTCTAGTATTGCAGTAAAGTCAAACCAAAGTGTCAACATTCTTGGCAGTGCCTGGAATACATGTTTCTGACCTATCTTTAACGCTTCAATATACTCTTTCATAGCTGCAAAGATGTATTTGTGACATGCCTTTTCTTCTTTTATGATACTTGCACGCGAACTCTCATTGTCGGCGGAGCCACCGTTTTGTGATGCAACCACATTTATTCTAGATTCCAGGACAGAATCTAAATACTTTGCATATTTATAGTGAGCTTGTGGAGAAAAACGGTAAGAGTTGAAGCAAATTGATATCAAATTAGATTCAGTCAAATGAAGTCCTCACCTCTCTCCCATTTCGGAGCTATTGTGCTCAAAATTTCATATCGTTCTATCGCCTCTGATCCAGATTGCAGTCCGCTTTCTACCATCCATTCAGTGGCTTGCAGAGTGTATCGAGCAAAAGAAAAAGCCAAATTATCCCCTTCCAATCGTTCCATTAGATTGGCCAACTCTTGGTCTTGGCGATCACATTGTAGAATCTTGTCCAGAGCCTTGTCATTCAGCATCTGAATAGCTTCAGCAGTCTGGCCATTAGCATACTTAACTTTTGCCAACTGTAGATTCACTTCTGACCGATATCTAGAAATATCGGGATCAGGATTTTGCGTTAATCGATGATAAATGGCGTTTGCATGGCTAAGGGAATTTGCAGCGACATGAAACAATCCTTCTTTCCTAGCTTTTCGTCCTGCTGATAGCCACAAGAACGCTTCCTCTTGGAGATCTGAGCCTATCCGTGCTAGAGCCAGTCGGACGGCAATTATATCTATAGATGTCTCGGCATCTAAAGTCTCGGTTCGACTCGATTGTTTTAGAACGTTTTGCGGAACATTGTTAATGCTACTATTTCTAGAGATAACTTTACTTGCATCTTCTATCTCTCGTAAGAATTGTAGTTTCAAGAGATAGGGATAAGCTCTTGGGTAGTCTTCATTAGCGACAACGGATAATGGAGGCATGATAGCATTCCTGGCTTCCTCAAGTGCTGCAGGGATGTTAGTCAGACGGTTTCTTTGCAAGTGTAAAAGGGCTTTTCCTACTGCAAAATCAAACTCTTGATCATGATTCAGGGATATTTGAAGTGAGCTCTGGAGTTCCGAACCTACCAAGTTTACAAGATTTTCGAGTGTGTCCCATCTTCCAAGTTGCCATGATGCCTTGACTGCGTGCGGCAGAAGTTTGCCTTTTGGTCCCAAGTTTTCAATGCATTTGTTTGAGTTGTAACTGATTGCGCCATTGATTTGATTTAGCACACTTTCAAAATGACCCAACTCTAGTAACGCCTCCAAAAGTGAATTTTCTAAATCAAATTTCTCAGCTGCTGATGGAGTCTCAATCTGAGTTGTGAGTTCACAAAGGCGCAAGACAGAATCCCAATCCTTATAGTTCTTTTTCTCGTAAATTTGATCAAATAGATTCACCTCATCTTCGCAATGTAGAAGAGCGCTCATGGAGTCACGATCGCTTAGCTCTCCAAGAAGTCTATGCGCTAATCCAACATCCATGTGCAAGGTGTGGGTTGCTTTGAGAAGTTGCTTGTCCCCGCTTTTCGAATCCTGAATGTTAGCGGTCTGCACTTCATCTACCGCTTCTTCGTCAAAGACTGCTTTGGTTTCAAACCTTCGTGAATGCATCTCGAGGAATTGTAGAGATCGTGCATGCATGCCAACCGAAGAGGCTGCTTTGGCACATAGATCGAAAGGAACGGACCCAATCAAGTCCTCGATAACTGTAATTGATTCATCTGGAGGCCATACTGGCAGCTCTGAGTTAGATTGAGAATTTGAAGCCCCCTTTGGCCTTTCATACTTCCCTAGCCGTTGCTTCTTGTGCCGTTCTTCCACTTCACTTTCAGCCCAGTACAGCAGTGTCTGAAGGATTGTGAATACACATTCAACGGATTTCTGTCGCTCGAGTTTATCCATGGTGGCCGTTTCAAGTTCCGAAAGAACGCTTCTCAGTTCATTCACTGTAGACTGTGTCTGATTGTCATCTCCAAAGCACAAAGAATCCAACACTAGCAACGGTAATAGAAACTCGAGGACGCCAAGGCCGGCTTCTGATCTCACAGCTGATCTACAGGCATAGAACACGTTTCGGTAGCAACTCCTGGCATTCTTATAACTCCTTTCCACCATGCAACGTCCCCACTCTGCAAGCCAGAGATAGTACGACTTTGATGTCGCAAAAAAAGGAGGCAATTTTGGATCTGACGCTTCGTTCTGTGTGTAGAGAGATGTCCAATAAGGCTCAATGACTGTAAGAACCTCGGCCCTCTCAAGTTGGTCTCTTAGCCATGCACTCATAACTAGTTTACCAGAATCGTCAGCTGCGCCTGCATCTGACTTTCCATCAGAAGAATCGCTATGAAGTTGTTTGAGGACTGCAGATTAAAGCAATCAAATTGAGTAGATGAATGCGCGTGAAGGATAAGGTTCCACAATAAGATGTACTTACGTTCTTGGATAGCAAACCCAATCTTATGCTGATCGGTCGGAGTAGGGGCGGCCTTCAAAGCCGTCACAAAATGGTTGGTAACAAGTTGTAATTCGTAGTGAATTCTAACCGATTTTGATTTCCAAGGAACTCCCTTTTCAAGAATCCACTTTCTGGAACTATTCGTGCCAGAATTATTATCCAAAATGTCGTCATTGTCTAGATATGTAGGTGCTATTGCACCGATTTCTCCCAAACACGATGCAAGCATCAGCCGTAGGTCGTTGTTCTTTTCCGATGAACATTTTTGCAAGATGCTTGTAATGAACGAGTCCAGGCCTTTGTTTCCGTCTTCCACGAAAAAACAGTATTAGTGAAGGTTTCGAGGCATCTATTTGCTTGCGATTCATTTCATTTACTTACGACTGATCGTTTGCTGATCCGACTTCACGGTCAAAAATCGAAGAGAAGAATCTTTGTCTTTTACAACACTTTGAAAAAGGTCTCGATGCCCACGAACAACATCAATGATATGTATGAGACTCAATCTGCGAACATTCTCATTCTCATTACTTAGTAGCTGTTCCAATGAATTCAAACGTTTTTTCAAGGCAAAATGCAGTTTGTTTCTATGAGAAATCACCGCTTTTTCTTCTTCCGTGGATGTACTGGAAGAGCTACTGACGACCTCTCGTGAACGCAGTGGTGGCTCTGAACAGCTTAGCTGCGTTGATAGGAGAAGGAGATTATCAAAATTGATCCCATGCCGCCGCAGAGTATCTCGCACATTCTGAAGCCTAGCATCTTTTGGCAAGAAAGGAACACTCTCAAAATACGAAGCAAGATTTTTCCCAACCTTTCCATCGACCAAATTTTCTAATATGTCAATAGCGTCATTCAAGGTTCGGGACGTGACATGGTTTCCATTATCTGAGTCGGTACTAGCAGCGTTCAAAGAATTGAACAGAGGGGAGAGACTGACAATAATATTGCACAAATTATCTCCGACGATGTGAAGATTGTGTGAAAGGATAACTCGAACAAAATCTGAAAGACAGCGTACGGCAAGGAACTGTAGTCTGGAAAGCCTGTCATCTCTTTCAGAGAGATTGGCGCCAAGGTACATACATCCGTCAACAATGCCGAACACTTGAGTTGCATATTGCGGAGAATCGTTAATTGGTATGAAGCGCAGTAAAACGCGAAGACACCGCATTGCCGAAATCTTGGTATCAATCGAACCTCTTTTCCATTTGGTTGTGACATTCACCAAAAGGCGCATGTAATATTTTCGGACCCACTCCTCGACAAGTTGATCAGAATTCAGGCTTCTTATATCAGTTGCATCAGGTGTAAAGCTTAATGACTCTTCGGAACTTTGCTGTTTTGCATCTTTTGCACTGCGTAGAAACAAAACTGCTCGTTTCATGGCTTGGTACGCGCACTGATCCTTGTAAAAAGTTTTCCAAACCTCACGAACAAAATCATCATCACCGGGTTGTTCTTCGCATTCCCCAAGCTCACAGATCAGCTCATCTAAAACTGTAAACTCAGATTTCTGAAGCAGCTGCCCGATTGATACATTCGACCCCACAACCTTCTTGGCAAAGAATACAAGATGGGATTTATCCTGTTCCAAGAGAAGAGATTTCAAAATTGGACCAAGAATATTGAGATCGTTGCCGCTCATAACACACAATCTCGACGTCTGGCGTTCTTTTGAAAACGATTGCTTCCTCTTAGGCGCATTCACCCCGAGAACTTTCTCTTCTTCTATATATGCATCACCTTTGGATTTCCGTTCCAGAATTTTTAGCTCAGAGAGAAGGTACAACCGAAACTTTGTGCATTCGCAAACTGCCTCGTAGTCCTTTTCAAGTACTAAACCAGCAATAGTTGCCGGGATAGCCGAGTCAAAGCAAAGCAGCACCTTATAAAGTCTATCACTTTCACTCGAGGTGGCTTGATCACCTGGGTCATTGACTAGAAAAGATTGAACAAACTGACAAAGGAGACTGTGTCCTAACTCAGAACTTCGATCCCTTGTATTTGCAGATTGTGCAAATAAAGTCCTTGATATAATTTCAGAAATGAATCCGGGTATGATAGCTCTGTCAAAATTAGGGATAGATTTATTCGAAAAAATGCCATATTGCTTCAAACACAGCATTTCTCCAAAAGCTGCCTGCGCTACTCCATCTTCGCACGATTGAATAGACGCAGAAATCCAAAACCGCATCAAGCGCATCAGACCCTTTTCAAGTATAGTCGATCTCCATTGTTCGTGCTCCTTTAGGTGCTGGCATAAACCTGATATAAAGCGTATTGCGGATATTTGACGAGAGCACGATTTTGCTACCTCACGAGTATTTGCGATAGAAGTGGAAGTCCCAGCAGTCAGGGTAGACTTCATGGTGCAAGATAGTTCTGACTGTGTCATTCCACAGAATTCATGAAGCATATTGTCGATATCATCGAAGAACCTTGTAGGAATAAAGGAATGCTGCAACTTGGCAGCGTTGGTATCCGAAGTGTACAGTGACTTCAGTATCTTGAAGCCAGATAGTGGCAATAAGGTCCCTAGCCATTTTGCAGCATAGGTGCGAAGCTCGTCATCCTCATCAGAAAATGGAACTCGAAGGAGCCACTGCAAGGCATTAAGAGATTGTCCAGGTGGAGCAATTTGAACTTCTGCTGCAGTGTCGGGATTTCTTGTATTATTGATGAATCCGGTCGTTTCAATTACAACAGTAGTAAGCTCATTTAGGGATACCTCAGAACAGACGATGCAGAGCAGTGACAAACAATCAAACAAAGCTCTTCTCGCGGTAATAGAATTCAATATTCCACCTTTGAATTCCATCAATTTTAGCAAATCAATTACGTGATCAAGAACGCCAGTCACCCGCGGAATAACAGAAGCAACCTGGACATTGCACCACGTCTCGAGTGGGTCGTCTAATACACCTCTCAAAATACACATTTGATCGGTGACCAGGGAATGACGTCTGTTTTCTGCATTCCTATGAACGCATGAATCTTTGCATGTAAGGATCATGGCACTTTTATCAACGTTGAATGAAACTATGCGCGATATGCTCTGGAGGATGACTGCTGCATACATTTGCAACTGCCCTTGCTCACTTTCGTGGTGCGGTTGGAGCAAAGGGGAACATAGTTTCCTCAATTCGATGTGTTTGAGCAGTTCGATAGTTTCATCCGAAAATTGACTCATAATAGTTTCGCTGATGAGAGCGTAAGGTAGAGACGCGATGAACGAGACCCTTGCATCAGTTGACATACTGGCAGATTTTTGAATGCCTTGCATAAGTCTAGTCTTCATTCCTTTTGTTCTTGATGCATGCATATTTGCAGAAAGTATGCTCCTGCCCAGACAATATTGAAAATACGATTATCTCATCAGAACATGGGTGTGACGGAACATTTGTATGGAAAGCAAATAATTCGTACTTACCAGTTCCGAACCGGAAGAGTAGCCTCTATGAACATTATGAAAGAGGATTTCTCGAAATTAGCAATAGTTTTGTTCGAACAAATGAATCTTGACTTCCTCCTACTACCACTGAACAAGTGGCATGTGCAGCTATTGCCATTCGAAATATTTGTAAACGGTATTCCAAGGGAGGAAGGTAACCTGCGACAAATTTTGTCACACGGAACAATGCGCGATTTCAAGTATGCATTTGCAAGCTCAACTTGGTTATTTGACAGCCCTGTGAGGCTCTCTTTTGTAGCATCAAGAGGCTGTGGCGATTCAATGTCAGCGATCCTAACGTTACTGAGTTTGACCGGCGGTCTGTATGAAAGCCAATATTGTATCGTGGCATCAAACACCAAACTAGATAGCTCTTGCCTACTCGGATTCAAATCGTCACAAAGCACACGCAGAATCGAATCATTGTGCAAGATCCTGGACATCAATCCCACCAAGTTTACGATACGCGTTTGAGATCCGTCAATAGAATAGTCAAGACCTCCATTTGAACATGAAGCGATGACAGTTTTGCTCAGGAGTCTGCCCGCCTCGTAAAATTGCTTCAGTATTGATATCACCGAAACATGAGTTGACATAGGCACCACATCTTTTTGGATCAGCAGTGATTCAAGGGTGAATATGGCATCGAAGATGGCTGCGAGGCCTCCTCTCTGTAGCATCAATAACTCGACCTTTCCAGTGGTATCAGAATTATTCAAGTCATCTATAGAGCACATTGGCAGCTCTCTTATTTCTTTCAAGGGTGCAAGCAGATAATTGGCAAGAGTTGAAACGAGAGAGACCGACTCTAAATAATCGTCGTCGTCATCAGCACCATCGTCATCATTGCATCCACGAGATTCGTAATTTGAGCCTTGATCCAGCCTTCTCCGTTTCCGTTTATTCTCACGGTTAGCGTTTCTTTCGATAGCAACATAACATGCCCGTTCAACAATTACATCATCTCTACAGCAATCAATCAGTCGAGCAAGAATTGAACCGACCACTGTGGAATGAGAAAAAGTAGATAAAAGGGAAACACACGGATTCCAGAGCCTATTCACGCTGCAGTAGTCAAACAGAGACCGAACAAATTGGCCAAGGTCATAATGGTCCATGTTCGCATCAGGATATAGGCTCACTTGTATCGCACAAAGGATCATAGTTGAAAGCCTTTCAGATTCCTTTGTCATTCCTTGCACTTTGGATATTGGCGGGAGACAATCTAATAGCCGATGTACAAATTTGGACTGCAGACCCCACAATTGTTTAGGAAGCGAATTGCTCTGAAATGGCGGAGAGATGAACGAATTCCGCAAAAGTGGAACCATGCGAGAAGATATGGCATCGCTCATCCATTTCGATACGCGTTCATTTGAACCATTTTCATCACCATAGCTCTCCAAATGGGAAAAGTGGTTCCGAAGGGAAGACATGACAACTTCCATAATCTCTGTCCATTGAGCTCCTCCCACACCCAATACCTCAGATTGACAGTAATATTCCGGTAGAACAAGATGCAAAAGATCCAAAGCCACAATCTTGGTTTGCATTGAAATGAGGTCACAAGGATGAGAATCATTTTTTGCACTGCACGAGGTTTTCAAAACCTGTCCAATGCATCTCAGAAGCATCTCACGGTGCTCCCCATCCATTTGGAATCTAGCCCGAGGCCCAATGTGCTCAGACTCTAACTGCTGACCATTTTTCATGACGAATAATTGAAATAGCAGCTGGTACACACTCGATTGTAACATTATTAGCTCTTCTTTCGTACCCAAACCAACTTCAAACTCTTTTTCAACATCATCATTATCATGGAGTATTTGAGAAAACATCAAAACACTAATACCCCCTCCACTCGCAACATCAACATCATCATCATCGAATACTCCAATAGAATGAAGTGTCCCCAAGTCCCTTTGGAGTTTGATAAGATCGTGAACAATTTCAAATTGCATTGAAGCGTGAGGGATGGAATGCAACAATGCAGCGCATGTGTTGATTATCTGGTCTGCAACAGAGGGCACACGACTTTCACTTGAACTATTACTCGAAAATGAGTTATTGCACCGACGTTTGAGTGTTCGGATAGTATCTTGCACAATGGAATCAGATGCCAAGTGACGAAAAAGTTGATGGACTCGAGGGAGTACTATCGTTATTGAATGGGAATGGCAATGGCGTGAGCACAAATATATATTCTAGGATATTATACATTGTGATATGAAACCAATTCTGAGCAGTGCACAAAACGTGCGGTTCAGCCTCTGATTGAATAAAGCATAAAATTCAAAATGCTTCCCTCGACTTCAAACATCCACCTCATTCAAACATCTGAGAATGTACTGTAGTACAGAATCTTTCTCGACGAAAGTAAAGGGTCTAGAATGCGCCAAGGAATGCACCAAATCACTTACTTTCAACTCCGCCCCTACCGTGATCAAATAGTAGTTCCATAGAATGCGGGCAATATACACACTCTAGAACGGAGACATAGAATAAGCAAAGATTATTCACTTCTTTCGGATCAATAGCATTGACGTCGCGAGCGCTTCTATCGGATGCTTCGCCTCTGTCTCTATTTCCATCCTTGCTCAGTTTCCTACATTGACACGAAGCTTCAATCTTGGGAATGATACCCCTGAGAGCCTTCATATCAGATGAGCACTGCGGAGAAGGTTCTGAATCACACTCGACATCGTGTTCATCGTCAGGATTGTGAAATTTAGTTCGATGAGAGTTGCAGCTCTCGGAGAGTCGGATGAGAAGCGATTTTGAAGGCGTCTTCTTCCGTGTTGAGTTCGACTGCCTAGAACTCATTGCAGAGCGTTACAGATGACTAGGATATTGTGAAAGGAAGCGACTGGTGTTGTGGTGATGGTAGCGCACAGCAGTGGCAGAAAGTTTGAATTTTGATCCTTGCTTGATGCTTGATGCTTTATGCTTAATATCGTGTGTTCCGTGTTGATTGTTGATGCTCTCCTCCCTCATCTATCTGTCTATTAGGCGAGTCATTACCTGGTTATGAGTTCATTGGGAAAGCGGGACCCAAAGAACACTTCTCGTACCTACCGTAGGTGGTCCAGGAAGAGGCTCCGTACAAAAAGTACATAAAAGCATGATAATATAATTTGTCTGTAATCTTATCAATATTCGTGCGAGATGCTATTACTATCAAGTCCTGCTACTTCACACTGCTCCGCATTGACGCATTCATTTCGATTCGTTATGAGAGTCTATGCTTCAAGGGAGGCCTTATGCAAACCAACGGTTTCTCGTTCGTGATCTCGTTCAAATACTGACATTGTTTGCTTACATATTTGCAACAACCACCAACACAAATCATTTCCAGAGCCATTGATGGACTATTTCCACGAGAGATCGAGCGAGTTTGGCATGTTTGCATGATTCGCTCCACAAACCGACGCAGTAAATCAAAGTGGAGCCACTGACAACCCTGGAGATCGAGTATTTGTAGACTTGGTAAAATATCTAACAACGTGCCGGTGCCATTCATGACGTTTGGATCTTCCCACAGCAGTATTTGCTGTCCAGTGACAGAGTTTAGACTTCTTGCAAGCGACAGGTGTGTCAACTTGGAGCATTTCCTCAGGAATTGATCAAACTGTTGAACATCGTCTGTGTAAAAATTTCGTAGTTCAATTCGTTCAAGATTGTTGCATTCTTCACTCGTAGATATTGTGTTATATGATGTATCTTCTTCGTGTTGAAGGGAGAGAGCTTCCCACGACTCTACCATTTCGGTATGATTATTCTGCGCAGAAATAGAGGCCTTTGATCCAAATGGGTCAGCCATGGAGAGGAGACCCGTTGCTGTGAGATGATTCCCATTGTCACTGTCAATTTCTTCTTCCAGTTCGCATATTTGATAAGCGTCATCACTTCCATTCAAAACCAATCTATGTACATGAGAATGCCTTCCAAGGATGTAAGCAATCTTGTCATCTATCTCCCGGCACAGCGACGAAAGAAAGTATATTGATTCCCCTGACAATGCAGCTATTGTGTCATGCATATATTCTACCCCACAAGCAGCGACATACTCTTTCATCACAGGCGCGAGAGCTCTAATCGACATCTTTTCAAGTGAATTGTCTTTGTTCAAATTTTCAGTGCTTTCAATGCCTGCTAAAGCAGCACGATGGTCATAATCCATTAACCAACCAACGTTCATAGTTTCAATCTCACTCTTGACACTTTGTGCTTCGTTTGCTCGCTCCATATTAGCGCTTGATATGCTAGTAGTCCTCCGAAAACTTACATCCCTTTGTCTATCCTCTAGAATTCGTTCGCGAAGGAGTCCTCTTAACTGATTTACATTTACTTCTATCCTTGGTCTGGATAATATCGGCACTGATGAATCATGGGGAGAAGTAATGGTACTTGAAGGCCTTGAGCGACGCGAAGTCGAATTGTGTTGCGATGCATGTTGACTTATTTCTGTATAGAATTCTGATCGTTTCAACTTCGATCCAAACAATCCACTTTGCTTTCCCTTCTTTCGCCCCATTGACTAACCTACTTGGTGAGGAACCCTGGTGCTGGTAAAATAGCTTGCCAATAACGAATAGTACCTATTTACTACATGTATGAATACTGTTGTTGTACTGGGTGGCGGCTGGCGGCGGCTGGCGATCATCATCATCATCATCATCCATCCCCCCCAACGAGCAACGAGCAACGATCGATGGTGGTTGGTGTGCGGTATGAAGAATAACCTGTTACCTCTTCGACCAAACAGGAAAAGGACAAAGTACTATCGTATTAGCCCCAAAATGTTAGGACATAACCGGTTGTTAACCGCTCTGTTGTCGTGAAAATTTTCAATTAAAATTTCCAAATTATTGTGTCGTGAATTCGTGAATTCAAAATGCTTCAACCTCAAACCGCTTACTTTAACCAAGCTTCAACATACAACATAGAAAGAACTGAACCTAACCGACTGAGCCTTCAATTACATTTTAAAACCGGATAGCACCAAAACGGGAAGATGCAGTTCGTCATGCAGCACCTCCTGTGACTGTGACAAAGTTAGTACCGCTTTCTCTCTGTAAGGTCACATGACTGCTGGTCCTCTCTTCGTTCTTCAGTGTTTTTTAACAAAAGCCTTCTTTCTGCTCCCCCTTGGCCATAATACGTCATAAGAAAACAAATTAACAGGTTGATGGATTCCTCTCAGAGCGTGTCAGTATGCTGATGCGTGTCTTCTATTTGAGATTCTGGATCCTTACGCTCGAGAGCACTCAAAAGTACCATTTCTTATCGCAAAATCTTCTTTGATATGAAGTTGATTCATAGGAATATTACAAACATAGTAGCTTAGTGATAATAAGTCGAGGACAACAACATAAGAAACGGAATTACCATAAACCAAGATGAAAGAACTGAAGGAAATTGTTTTACTCTCCTTCCTTTTGTTAGCCTTCTTCGTGGATTCCTTTGCTGATGCGGAGTGGCGACAAAATGGTGAGCGGGAATACTATAATGTTGAGAATGTTGTAGACATTGACGACGAGGATGACGAGCGGCAGCAAAATGGAAGTTGGGAACAAGACTACAATAACAATGAACATGAAGATTATTACTATGATGAGAACGAGTTGCTGCAAAATGGTGCATCAGAACTAAACTACAATGATGTCGAATCCGAAGCCGTCGATAGCGATTCGTGGGAAAACAACATCATTGACGAGGATAAGGAGGGTACTGGTGTTGGTGGTGACAATTTTAACAACGGCGGGGGTCATGTTATGCCCGAGATGCGATCAGCAAAAAAACCACACATATTGCTCATAATGGCAGATGATGTTGGACAAGGAGATATCGAGTACTATTGGAAATCTGGCCTTGTCCAAATGCCTAACATCAAAAAGCTAGGGGCA
>Ga0115005_10002129_pt1 | contig 15810 bp, 14 predicted proteins | sample ArcOceMetagenome_FD_87163 | JGI IMG/M metagenome (GOLD analysis project Ga0115005, IMG submission 87163) | Marine eukaryotic phytoplankton communities from Arctic Ocean - Arctic Ocean - Greenland ARC118M Metagenome | ecosystem: Environmental > Aquatic > Marine > Oceanic | place: Arctic Ocean... | reverse complement strand
GATGTGATTGAAAAAGGTTACAAGCTAGGGGATAAAGTGATTCGTTTTCCAAAAGTAGTTATTGGAAACTAATTTAATTAAGATATAAAAGTACAATACCGAGATGGCAAAACGCGATTATTACGACATATTAGGCATTAACAAAAGTGCCTCTGCTGCAGAGATTAAAAAAGCTTACCGAAAAATGGCAGTCAAATATCACCCGGATAAAAATCCAGATGATAAAACTGCTGAAGATAAATTTAAAGAAGCTGCAGAAGCTTATGAAATATTAAGTGATGCTGACAAAAAAGCGCGTTTTGATCAATATGGTCATCGAGCGTTTGAAGGTGGTCACGGCGGTGGTGGCGGTCACATGAATATGGATGACATCTTTAGTCAGTTCGGCGATATTTTCGGCGGTGGTGGAGGTGGCTTTGGAGGTTTCGGTGGCGGACAACGTCAACGTGTGATGAAAGGCAGTAACCTTCGTATTCGTGTGAAATTAACACTTGAAGAAATTGCGAACGGCGTTGAAAAGAAAGTCAAAGTCAAGCGAAAAACCCAAGCAAAAGGGGTGACGTACAGAACGTGTTCTACCTGTAATGGACAAGGACAAGTCACGCGAATCACCAATACCATCTTAGGTCGTATGCAAACCGCGTCTCCATGTAATGCTTGTGGTGGTACGGGACAAAGTATCGACAAACGCCCTCCAAATTCAGATTCGCAAGGATTTGTGGTAGAAGAGGAAACAGTTTCGATAAAAATACCGGCTGGTGTCGTAGATGGCATGCAGTTAAAAGTGACTGGCAAAGGAAATGCCGCTCCTGGAAATGGGATTTCAGGGGATTTATTAGTTGCTATTACCGAAGAAACACATCCAACCTTACAGCGTGAAGGGGATAACTTACATTATGATTTGTATGTGAGTCTACCTGATGCAATTTTAGGATCGTCTATTGAAATTGATACGGTTACTGGCAAAGTCCGTTTAAAAATTGAAGCGGGTGTACAATCAGGAAAAATACTTCGTCTTAGAGGGAAAGGAATTCCAAATATCAATGGCTATAGCCGTGGGGATTTGTTAGTGCATATCAACGTATGGACGCCAAAAACCTTGAGTAAAGAACAAAAATCCTTTTTTGAAAAAATGAAGATGGATGAGCATTTTTTACCAAAACCAGAAAGCTCGGATAAATCGTTTTTTGAAAAGGTGAAGGATATGTTTTCCTAGGGAGTTTAAGGACGGATACGCATGAGTGAAAAATTAAATTACCACTATTCTAAAAAAGAGGAGCGATTGAATGTCATCACCCATGCATTTGGACTTTTGCTAAGTGTCATTGGATTGTATGTTCTAATTCTCAAATCCTTTCATTATGAGGGCTTTTGGAAGCCCGCGAGTCTCATAATTTACGGATTAAGTTTGATCATTTTATATGCAGCCTCCACGTTTTATCATGCCGCTAAAGATCCTCGCCTCAGAAGAAAACTGAATATTTTTGACCATGCCGCCATTTATGTGCTGATTGCAGGGACTTATACTCCGTTTACCATACTCGTATTAGAAGGCTCTTTGGGTTGGATTATTTTTGGGTTGACTTGGACGTTTGCGCTTATAGGCATTATCTTAAAATTGTTTTTTACAGGACGGTTTGACAAACTTTCTACAGCCTTGTATCTTTTGATGGGGTGGCAAATTATGTTTGTGATCAATCCGTTGATAGAACGTTTTTCAACCGAAGGCTTACAACTCTTATTTGCAGGAGGCGTGTTTTACACGATTGGAGCGGTGCTGTACTCCATAAAAAAACTTCCTTATAACCACGCCATTTTTCATGTGTTTGTGGTACTAGGAAGTGTGTGTCACTTTTTTAGTGTTTTGGGGATTGTTTAGGGTTTTATTTTTTTAAATATAACGTTCACGAGTGTGACGCTCTCCAAATTGTGACACTAGTTACACGAATTACAAGTCTGCGCTAGCGGTTTTTTAACTTTTTATTCCTCAAATTTGAGTGTCTTATCTCAGTTTGGGTTTAATTGTGTTTGAATGATGTCACCCATTATATTAGCAATTTTTTCTCCAATAGCTTTATGAGTAGAATGTTGCCAATGGCCAAATTTGTTAGTTGCACTCCATTTATCGAAGACGATTCCGGAATTTTTGAGAAGTTCATAAGTTGGGCTCAATTCCAAATATGTCAAGTTGTTTTTTAGACACAAGTTTTTGAATTTTACTGGCAATTTGTAGTTTCCTCTATTAATAATAATTGTACTAGAATCCATGGAGTTAATAATTTCACCTGTTATCGAATCCATTTTATATAATTCTTCCACATTATTTTGGATGCCTTCATTTACGTTAGGGGATTTAGTATAAAACTTACCAAGGATTATGGGCAGGGTTTCATTGTATTTAATTTTTTTTCGACAAAAATTTAAAATATTGAACAACACAAAATTTTGAGTTAAATACTTCGTTTTTTGGTAAATATTAAAATCTTCTTTATTAATATTTACAGAAGTTTTTAACTCACCATTTTCTATCGTTGTTATCGGTAATAATGGAGGGAAAGAATAGTCACATTTTAAATCGTTTTCTGATAAGAAATAAAGTGTGTAATCAGGTTTAAATTCATCAATCAGTAATTTTTGATAAGCATACATATTTCCAATATTAAAATGGCTTCTCCCAAAATTTAATACTTCTATTTTAATGTTTTTTTGATTAAATTTTTTGTTTAAAATATCTTTAGCTATGTTTCCAAAATAGTGCCTTTCAAAAACCTGAATAGATTCAATATAGGAATCACCAACTAAGGCAATTCGTATTGTATTTTCATCTTTTTTAAGAGCTACGTCACTACCAATAAATCTTGATGCGTTTGTGGACCTTATTCCAAAACCTTCATTAAAAAACACAAAAGTATCGGCTTGTGCTAATCCTTTTCCAATATCATTGTAATATTCGGCAAATGACACTTCCGAGATTTTAGCATTTTTGATAAAAAGTTCCGCCAATATCAAAACAAATAAAAATGAAAATAGTAGTAAGAATAATTGTTTTAAGGTCTTCATAATTATATTAAAATTGAAAATAAATAAATGGAGATGGATCTGCTTGAAACATATATGCTAGGGTCACAATAAAAAGGGCTGATAGAGTCCCTACAATAATCATCTTTGATTTTATTTTTAGAATTCCAGTATGTCCATATTTAGCTTCAGTGACATCTAAAAAAACAATCATCAATAAGTAGGTAGTTGCTATTTTGATGAATTCTAAAGCATATTCGCTACTTTCCCAGTACCAAAGTTTATTAAATATAATACTTGTTGACTCTATGGTTTGAGATCTAAAAAACAACCAAGTAAATGTCACTAGAATAAAAGTAAATATTGTGTTGAGGCAGGTGTTTAGTTTTGAGTATTTTTCAGGTTCTAAACCCTTTTTGTTGAAAGCTTTATGTGTTAGAAGATATAGACCATGTAAGCCTCCCCAAATCATAAAGTTCCAATTTGCACCATGCCACAAACCACCGAGAAGCATAGTAATCATTAAATTAATGGACATTCTGTTTTTTATTCTATTTCCTCCGAGTGGAATGTATAAGTAGTCCCTTAAAAAAGAAGACAAAGAAATATGCCATCTTCTCCAAAATTCAGTAATATTTCTTGAAAGGTAGGGTTGTTCGAAATTTTTGACCAACTCAACTCCAAGAAGTTTTGATGTCCCTCTGGCAATATGACTATAGCCAGAAAAATCGGCATAGATTTGTATTGAAAATAATACAATAGCAAATACGATCTCTATGGATTTATACAATGATAAATCATCAAATATGTGATCTACATACCTCCCAGCAGTATCACCTATCATAACTTTTCTAAATAAACCAATGATAATTAATACAACACCTTGTTTTATTTGAGAGTAAGTTGGTTTTAATTTTTTAGATAATTGAGGAAGTAATAGTTTAGCGCGTTCTATAGGGCCCGCAACGAGCTGAGGGAAAAATGACACAAATAAGGAAAAGTCTATAAAGTTTGTGGTAGCTCTTATTTTTTTTCTATAAATATCAATAGTATAGGTAAGAGTTTGGAAAGTGTAGAAAGAAATCCCAATAGGCAAAATTAAATTTAAATGTAAAAAGTCTAAATCTTGATTGAAGTTGCTACAAATAAGCTGAAGATTATCAATAAAGAAATTGTAGTATTTGAAAATTGCAAGAATTCCAAGATTCGTGAAAACACTAATGCTTAATAATAATTTTCTCTTTTTTGCATTATCTGAGTTACTGATTTGTAGCCCGATATAATAATCAACGACCGTTGAGAGTGCTAAAAGAAAACAAAATCTCCAATCCCAATACCCATAAAAAAAATAGCTCGTAAAAAGAAGAAATAAATTTTTACTTTTTTTGGTGGGTAGTGCATAGAAAACAGGAAGAACTATGGCTAAAAAAAGAAAGAAAATAAATGAGTTAAAAAGCATTCTAAATATTAAATTCGTATAAAATTAATGAAAAATTACCTTCTTCCAAATTAAATCAAGGTTTTAATGTTTACTAAATTAAATTCATACAATTCGATCTTCTAGAAGATTGCTCAAGAATGGAGTTTAAAAAAGTATCTTTGTCGCGGTTGTATTTTTCTTATACGACGCCACTAAAAACGCCAGATGATTACAATTAAAGATATAAATAAGCCAACACCAATTACGAGTTCAAAAGCACAATTAGAGTTGTTTAATCGCTCTTCAGATGTGAAAGGGACCATCCGATCTTTAGAATCGGGAAGGCCGGTATTGATTACCGCATTTTACAGCAATGGATTGACACTTTTGAAAGAACTTCAAATACACCTCAAACGAAAGTTCTCAGGCACTTCTTTTAAAGACCAACGTGCGTATAGAGACGCGTACCGCAAACTGTCCAAGCTTATTTTAATCGAAATTGCAGATCATAAATTGATTGTAAAAAAAGCACCCTCCATAGGTTGGCTAGAAACATTTTATCCAGAAGCCAGTGAATTCTTGCTGCCTTTCCCTAAAGTACAAGGGTTAAACAGTGCGTGGCAGTGGTACCAAAACGGGATTACAGTTCCTGTATTGCGAAACAAAATACATCCCTATTATGGGACTTATTTTCCAACGCGTTTTGACCATTTGATTCTTTTTGACAATTGGTTGAAACGCTACGAAGGTCCTAAGAAATCTGCCATTGATGTGGGAATTGGAAGTGGAATTCTCTCCTTTCAGATGGTGAAACATGGCTTCCAAAAAGTATTTGGAACCGACACCAATCCAAATGCAATTGTAGGACTCAAAGAGTTTATGGGCGACACAAAGCTCTCTCGAAAAGTAGAACTCGATTTTGGGTCTCTTTTTGGAAAATGGGAAAAACCTAGCGAGTTGATTGTTTTTAATCCACCTTGGTTGCCAGCAGCGCATAACTTAGATAAAAATGACGAAGCAATTTATTACAACGAAACACTTTTTCCTGAGTTTTTTGAGGCCGCTAAACAACGCCTTTTACCGGATGGAAAACTCGTCGTGATCTTTTCTAATTTAGCGCAAATCACAAAGGCGACAACCGACCATCCTATTGAAAAGGAACTCACCAAAGGTGGCAGATTTCAATTGGAAAAATGCCTTAAAAGACCTGTCAAAGTTGCTTCCGATAAAACCAAACGCGACCAACATTGGCGGGCTTCTGAGGAAGTAGAGCTGTGGGTGTTGAGGCATGCATAGTGCACTGTCTATACTGTAAAAATGAAGTCTGTGTAGTCAAGAGCGAGACGCTCGCGCTAGCTAGATTTTATATTTAATAATTATACATATATAATTCATCAAAGGACTTTATTTCAGACAGTTTGATCAGGTTTTCTATTTCAATATTACTCCAAGTTTCCTTGAATATTTCATCTCCACCTATAGCATTCTCGTTGGTGTTTTTTCTCATTAATTTCTTTTTTGTTAAATAATTAATGCTTGTTTCTGTCTCTATTAAAGGACCACGATTATTACTTGAGTCATATCCAATTAATTTAAAGTTAGAATCTTGAAATCTAAATGTATATTTCCAAAATCCGTATCTGCCGTGAAGATATTGGACTATTAAGTTTCCTTTTTCAAATCCAATCCAAAGTTCTGGTGGATAATAAACTCCCCCGTCTTCATTTTCGGATGAAAAACAATCGTAATTTCTATCGGCAAGTTGATAGCCACTTTCATTTTTAATTAATACAATAATTCCTCGTCTATTTCGATCTACTTCTTTGTCAAATCGATTTCATCTACCTTGCAACTCACTTCTGCACGTACCTCCAGCAGCAGGCCAGTTCATATCTTGAAGGAACTCAAGTAAGAGATTCAAGTATGGTTTCAATCTTTCGAACCCTAAATATTCAAGAAGGATTCCTGCTTCTGTTGATTTATGGCAGGTCTGGGCTAATTCTTTAATCTCTTCATCAGTGATATCATCAAATTCACCTAAACGATCCAATTGTTGTTCAACAGATTTATTCCAATCAATAGTATTTTCAAGTTTTTGATAAAGTTTCATTTCACTTGTTGCTAACTAGTTATATGTTAACAAATGGGTGTGTTAACGTTCCTATATTTCGGGGTAACACAGCTTTTTGTTTGTTATTATACGTAACTGATTTTAGTGCAAGCATCTTGCTTGTCCCCTTATCTAGAATTCAAATAAAATAATTGTTACAACGGGTTAAGCTGCTTATGAAGACATAGACTTGGGACCTAAATCAATGCTCAATTTAATTAAAAAAAATTGGCTTTCAAATTAAATTGTGATTTTAATATTTTATTTCGTTCTGTCATTGGTTTTGTGAAGTAAGGCTTAGTTTAGTAATCTTCCCATATTTCGATGTTCTCATTGCCAATAGTTGTCTTTTTAAGTTTCAATTTTTTGTTCCGTGAAACGATTACTTGTTCAATGTTGCTCAATCTTGTTTCATCAAAAACAAGTTTTTTAAGTTCCTCATTTGAGACAATTGCAATTGAAGTCAAAGCACCAGAACTAAAATTATCTAATTTTTCAATTTTAGGGCAAGACCAAATTATCAAGTTTTCTAGACTCTTTAGTTCTGAAATACCGATATCTAAAGTCCTTCCCTTGTAAGACGTAATCGTTAAATGTTCTAAAATAGGTAGATTAATTTTATTTTGAAAATATTCTTGGTCAGATAAATCTAGAGATTTCAAATTTTTCAGTTTAGATATTTGTTGTAAATCAAGAGTACCTACACTACTTAGTCCTAAATGAACTAACGACGATATTTCAAAAACCCCCTCAGGAACTGATTTCATGTGTTCATGTAAAATCAAGGATGTTAAGTTGCTATTTCCTTTGAAATCTTCAGGCAATCTTAAATCAGAATTCCAAATGTTTAATTCATTAAGACGATTAAGCGTATCAATGCCCTTTAGTTCTTTGTCAGAAACATCCATTAAGTTTAATAAATTTAAACTCACCAAGTTTTTTAAATTGAAAATTGAAACAGGAAATTTTTTCAGTTTTAGATCGTCGGTATAGTTATCCTTGATTGTAAGGTGTTTTAAATTCGTGAAATTGCTAAAGTCAATTTCAAAGGATTCTCCAGAAACAGAAATCTCTAAATGCTCTAAGTTTTTTAAATTCTCTATGGAACTCGGATATTTTTTTATACGATCGGAATTTATTTCCAAATACTTCAAATTTGAAAATTTTCCTATTACTTCTGTTAGAGTGAAATCGGAAGAATCCATTCCATACAGGTCATCATGTGGTGATTGATAAGTCTCAAGCCTTATTGCTTTACAATCAGGGTGCATTTTATAAAGTTGTTCTAACTCATAATTACTTTCAACAGAATACCCCCAGGTTTTTCGACCTCCCCCAAAAGCAAAATACCCATATCCATAAGATAGGAGAAAGTCTTTTCTATCTAACGCAGGAGCCCCTTTCAATTCACCACCAAGTCCTACTTCCCAGAATTCGTAATCAGTTCGTAAACTTGCTTGAGGGGTGTCATTATAACAACTCCTTTGCTTTTCTGACTCATCAGTGTTGGCGCACAAAGCAAACAAGATATTTTCCATTAAATCTAAAGATTTTGGTTCGTTTTTAATCCAATTTCGGTCGCTTACAGTGATAACAGAACCATTTGATGAAGTAGGATCGGAATAAATAAAGCCAAAATAATTCTCGTTATAACCTAAGAATTTTTCTATTTCTGGACCTCCATTTCCAGTCAAACCTCCCCAGAAATAATTTAAAGAATTCGCATTATTTGGGGTGGTAGATAAACGGCCTTCAACATTCATAGGCGTTAAGGCCCCACGTTCACTTGTCGTCCAGTTAAAATCGACTCCCAAAGCCTGCATTATTGAGTCGAATGTCTCAGAGCCTTGGTCTGTTTTTAAATATTCTGATTGGATATAGACAGAATGTCCGTCTAATACGAAATCTACAATAGTTTGAAGTTCTTGTGCTGAACTAGCTCCGTAGGCACTGGATATAACAAGTATGTCTGTTGAGCTCAAGTTTGAAATTGAGTTAAGAGCATTTACAGATACAACAGTTGATGTGAACCCCATTCCTTTAGCTACATAATCCCATATTATATCCATATAATCCGAGTCAAAGGAGTTTATGAAATTAGTATCTATTGAGTATCGGTTTTCATCATTTATGGTGTATCGATCTTGACTTTTTATAATTGTAACATTTTGCGCACTTGCATTTATAGTAAAGAAGCAAATTGAAAACAGGAATATTATATTTTTCATAGTTCAAATTTAATTTTCGCTAACGAGTGTATACATAATTTTGCCTTTGTTTTATGTGTTCTAATCATATAGATCAGCGGACTAATAACTTTATTGAAGTAAGACAATCACTAAAACCTCGGTTAAATTACTTATGAAGACATAGATTTGGGATCTAAATCTATTCTAATATTATGAAAATAATCGCAGCTGTCCAAAAAACCAAGCCATTTTAACATTCCAAAATTTATTGCGGCTGGTTTTACTTTTTCAGTGTAACTTTTCTTATATTGTTACGACTTATACCAAAACGTATTACATGAACAACCTTTTAGAAACCAAAGAAGTTTCAAAATATTTCGGTGAGTTCCAAGCCTTGGACGCCGTCTCTATACAAGTACCCAAACACAGTATTTTTGGACTCTTAGGTCCCAATGGCGCCGGGAAAACTACCCTGATCAGAATCATCAATCAAATTACCATGCCCGACACGGGTTCTGTTTTTTTAGATGGGGAGCCTTTACAATCGCACCATGTGCAATACATTGGCTATTTACCCGAAGAACGGGGGCTGTATAAATCCATGAAAGTTGGAGAGCAAGCTTTGTATTTGGCACAACTCAAAGGCTTGTCGTATTCGGAAGCTAAGAAGCGCTTAAAATATTGGTTTGACAAATTAGAAATTGGCCATTGGTGGGACAAAAAAGTAGAAGAACTCTCTAAAGGAATGGCACAAAAAATTCAGTTTGTAGTGACGGTTTTACACCAACCTAAATTGTTGATTTTTGACGAGCCGTTCTCTGGATTTGACCCCATCAACGCCAATCTTATAAAAGACGAAATCTTACAATTGAGAGATGAAGGCGCAACCGTTATTTTCTCTACTCACCGTATGGAATCAGTGGAAGAACTCTGCGATCACATCGCCTTAATTCATGAGTCTAAAAAAATATTAGACGGCAAGCTCAATGACATCAAACGCGATTATAAAACCAACTCTTTTGAAGTTGGGCTGTTGACAGACAACAAACGTGCATTACAACAAATTATTAAATCGAAATTCAAAGTCGCTCCGGCAGATTTTAAATCCCTGCACGATGATTTAAAACTGAATATCTCGTTGGGATCTGATGTGACTTCCAATGATTTATTGACGTTTTTAACGTCTCAGGCACAAGTGCTCCATTTCAAGGAATTAATTCCGAATGCGAGTGATATTTTTATTCAAACCATCCAAAATAACAAGTCATGAATCACCTTCCACTAATTATCAAACGTGAGTATCTGACTAAAGTGCGCAACAAGTCGTTTATACTCATGACATTTTTGACGCCCTTCATTATGATAGCCCTATTTTTATTTGTAGGCTATTTATCGAGTATCAATAACGATACCGTCCGTACCATCTATGTTTTAGACGAAACGGATTTCCTATCGGAATCCTTTAAAACAAACGAACAAACAATTTATAACCACCTCTCTGAAATTGATTTAGAAACGGCCAAAACTCTGGCCAATCAAGAAGACGCTTATGGGTTGCTACACATTCCTAACATTCCTTTAGAGACCGTGTCGAGCGCCATTCGGTTCTATTCGGAAGAATCGCCTTCCCTCTCATTTATATCTTCTTTGGAGTCGAAAATAGAAAACAAATTATCCGAACTGAAACTACAAAATGAAGGGGTTGATTTAGCACTCATTGAATCCTCTAAAACCAATGTCGAAATCAATCAAGAAAGCTTTGAAGGTGTGAAAACTTCCAAGGTTGGGAGCTTCATGAAGTTGATCTTTGGCGGTGCAGCGGGCTATCTGTTATTTATGTTTATCATCATCTATGGAAACATGATCATGCGCAGTGTGATTGAAGAAAAAACCAGCCGTATTATCGAAGTGATTATATCCTCTGTAAAACCCATCCAACTGATGTTGGGGAAAATTATTGGGACCTCTTTAGCAGGCATTACACAAGTGGTCACTTGGATTGTTTTAGGGGCTATTTTGCTTTTTGCAGCATCCGCCATTTTTGGAGTTGACTTGTCTCAAAGTCCGCAACAAGACATGGTAAACGAAGCGCTTTCAAACCCAGAATCCACCGACAAACTTCAGATGATAATCAATGAATTTAATGCACTTCCAATTGGGAATTTAATAGTAGCGTTCATTCTGTTTTTCATTGGAGGTTATCTGTTGTACAGCTCTTTATATGCGGCCATCGGTGCAGCGGTGGACAACGAAACGGACACCCAACAATTTATGATTCCCGTAATAATCCCCTTAATTTTAGCGATTTATGTGGGCATATTTACCGTCATTGAAGATCCCCATGGCACCATTTCAACCGTATTTTCATTTATACCATTTACCTCTCCCGTGGTGATGCTGATGCGCATTCCGTTTGGAGTTCCATTATGGCAACAAATTGTATCGCTTTTAATACTTATAGCTACCTTTATATTTACAGTCTGGTTTGCAGCTAAAATATACCGCGTTGGGATTTTGATGTATGGTAAAAAACCGACCTACAAAGAACTTTTTAAATGGTTGAAATATTAATTTTAATGAACCGTTATTAATGCATACTAAATAAATACCAAATGTCTAGAATATTAATCATAGAAGATGAAGCCTCCATCCGTCGTGTCCTCGTCAAAATATTAACAGAAGAGAATGCTCAATACCAAGTTTTTGAAGCTGAAGATGGCTTGATCGGTACTGAAATGATTAAAAAAGACGATTTTGATTTGGTACTGTGTGACATTAAAATGCCTAAAATGGACGGCGTTGAAGTCTTGGAAGCAGTCAAAAAAATCAAACCCGAAATTCCGATGGTGATGATCTCCGGGCATGGCGATTTAGACACGGCTGTGAACACCATGCGATTGGGTGCCTATGATTATATATCTAAGCCACCCGACTTGAACCGGCTGCTGAATACCATTCGAAATGCACTGGACCGCAAACAATTGGTAGTCGAAAATAAACGTCTCAAACGCAAAGTGAGCAAACAATACGAAATGGTTGGAAACAGCCCCGAAATTGAGACCATCAAATCGATTATTGACAAAGTAGCGCCTACCGAAGCCCGTGTGTTGGTGACGGGACCTAATGGTACTGGAAAAGAATTAGTAGCCCATTGGCTGCACCAAAAAAGTGACCGCGCCAAAGGACCCATGATCGAAGTGAATTGTGCCGCCATCCCAAGCGAGCTAATTGAAAGTGAATTGTTTGGACATATCAAAGGCGCGTTTACAAGTGCTCACAAAGACCGTGCAGGTAAATTTGAAGCCGCCAATAAAGGGACTATTTTTCTAGATGAAATAGGGGATATGAGCCTGTCTGCGCAAGCAAAAGTATTACGTGCTTTGCAAGAAAGTCGTATCCAACGTGTTGGGAGTGATAAAGACATCAAAGTGGATGTGCGGATCATTGCTGCCACAAATAAAAACCTTAAAACAGAAATATCTGAAGGGCGTTTCCGCGAAGATTTATACCACCGTTTAGCAGTCATTTTGATTAAAGTACCGCCATTAAACGACCGTAGAGATGACATACCGGTCTTGGTCGATTATTTCGCAAATAAAATTGCCTCTGAACAAGGAACGGCTCAAAAGAGTTTCTCCTCCGAAGCGCTTAAATTATTGCAGGCCTACGATTGGACGGGGAATATCAGAGAGTTGAGAAATGTCGTAGAACGGCTTATTATTCTAGGAGAGGACGAAGTTACGGTTTCAGATGTCAAGGCATTTGTAAGTAAGTAATAATATTTATGTTATTCTTAACGCTTTGATTCGCTAGAACGTTTAGCTTTACGAAGTAAAATTTATACGAAGAAACTTCTATAACTAATAACAAATGAAACATTTAGCACTCCTTATTTTCTGTTTTTTAACGCTCGGTTTGAATGCGCAATCGGATGCAGATTATATCAAAACAATCTACAAAAACACCTTAACCAATGGACAAAGTTACCAGTGGTTAGATTATCTATCCAACGAAATTGGAGGCCGTTTATCAGGGTCTTTAAATGCCGAATTAGCGGTTGAGTATACCAAGTCCGAATTGGAAAACTTAGGGCTCGACCGTGTTTGGTTGCAACCTGTTATGGTTCCAAAATGGGTGCGTGGCACGCCTGAATTTGCTTATATAGAAACGGAACCTGGGAAAACCATTTCTGTAAACATTTGTGCTTTGGGAGGTTCGGTTGCGACGCCACTTCAAGGAGTGAAAGCAGAAGTGATTGAAGTGCAAGGTATAGAAGAATTAAAAGCCTTGGATCGAAAAGACGTAGAAGGTAAAATCGTATTTTTTAATAGACCCATGCAAGCCGATTTAATACTCACTTTTGAAGCTTACGGCGGTTGTGTTGATCAGCGTTACAATGGTGCAGAAGAAGCTGGTAAACTGGGAGCAGTTGCCATGATTGTGCGTTCTATGAATCTTAGAATGGACGATTTACCCCATACAGGCGCAATGTCTTACGGAGATGCACCTGTTTCTAAACGGATTTCATCGTCGGCCATTAGTACCAATGATGCCGAAATGTTAAGCGGTATGTTAAAGATCGATTCGGGTCTGAAATTATATATCAAACAAAGTTGTCGTCAATTAAAAGATGTGCAGTCTTATAATGTGATCGGCGAAATTACAGGCTCTGAATTTCCAGAGGAGATCATTACCGTAGGCGGACATTTAGATTCTTGGGATTTAGGAGATGGTTCGCATGACGATGGTGCGGGTTGTGTGCAATCTATGGATGTGTTGCGTTTATTGAAAATTTCGGGAATTAAACCAAAACGGACGATACGAGTTGTGTTGTTTATGAATGAAGAAAATGGTTTGAGAGGCGGAAAGGCGTATGCCAAGGAAGCCACCCGAAAAGGGGAGAACCATATTTTTGCCTTAGAAAGTGACTCAGGCGGGTTTACGCCACGAGGCTTTACTTTTGATGGCCCTGATTATAAAGTCGATAAAATCATCCAATGGAAACCTTTATTTGAACCTTATCTTATTCATTATTTCAAAAAAGGAGGCAGTGGTGCAGATATTGGTCCCTTGAAAAAAAGCACGAATGTGTTGGCAGGACTACGTCCAGATTCGCAACGTTACTTTGACCACCACCATGCAGCGAATGACACTTTTGATGCGGTAAACAAACGCGAGTTAGAATTAGGGGCGGCCACGATGACGTCCTTGGTTTATTTGGTCGATAAATACGGGTTAAACTCTATAGAAAAAATACCACAATTAAAGGATTAAAGGTCTTATTTCACTAACTGAAAGATGTACCCAAAAGAAATATTTCTTTGGTAAAAGAAAAATTCTTGAGATGCAGAGTCGGCTGTAGAAGTTGTAGTTCGTATATCCGACATATCAATATAACCTGCTTTGAATTCCGCTTGTACAAAAAAGTGGTCAAACAAAGTTAGATTGATACCGGTCTTAAAAGACAGTCCAAATCCCGCCAAATGAAATTCATCATTTTTTTCTTTAGAAAGTAAGGTCGAATTGGTTTTTGGATACAAAACTCCTGCACCAAAAGATTCTAATAGGTTCAGTTGTATTTTTTTGGAATTCCATTTAAAATAATCCCCAAGATTATCAACTCTCGAAATCTCAAGATTTATATAGTTGAGCCCATCTGTATGTTCAAATTCCAAAAAGTCTTCATCAACATAGATGGGTGCATTATCATACACACCGTTGAATTCTGAGACTGGATCTTTCAAATCAATATAGCCATCAATGGTTGCTGGTTGTTGCTCTACCATGATGTATTTCATGTGATCGTCTCCTATAGAAATGTTCCAATTGTCATGAAAATAATACCCTATTCTTGCAACGGTTTGCGGAATTGAGATGTTTGTAGGATTCAAATATACGTCTGCATCCCACGGGTTTTGACGGTCTTTGGCAGCCACATCATAGAGTGTAAATTCATAATCGTCTCCTCTAAAGGTGATGTCGGAGTAGCTGTATTGTGCTTTGTTCCATCCCCAGTAAAAATAGAATTTACCTTTATTTTTAGTTTTAAAATTAGTTTCGATGTTGGGTGTTTCCAGAGGAATATCGAGTAGAGTTTCCTGAGAATATCCTTGAATACTAAATCCAATTAATAAGCAGATGAGTAGTGCCTTTTGCATAGGTTCTAAAGGGAGTTGATGGTGCGTCTTATGGCGCTTAAGTTGGTAAGTAATTTTTCTAAATGATCGATGTGAAGCATATTAGCACCATCACTCTTCGCATTGGAAGGATCAAAATGTGTTTCGATAAATAAGCCATCTACATTATTAACAATCCCTGCGCGGGCAATGGTTTCAATCATATCTGGGCGACCACCGGTTACGCCACTTGTTTGGTTGGGTTGTTGTAGCGAGTGTGTCACATCTAAAACAGTAGGTGCAAAAGCACGCATTGTTGGAATGCCACGAAAATCAACAATCATATCTTGATAGCCAAACATGGTGCCACGATCGGTAATCCATGCTTTTTCGTTTCCGGCATCTTTCACTTTTTGAACGGCATGTTTCATGGCTTCGGGACTCATAAATTGTCCTTTTTTTAAATTCACGACTTTTCCTGTTTGAGCCGCCGCAACCACAAGGTCGGTTTGTCTTACTAAAAAAGCAGGAATTTGTAGCACATCTACATACTGAGCCGCCATAGCTGCATCGGATACTTCATGAATATCGGTGACGGTTGGGATGTCAAAGGTTTCGGAAACTTTTCTTAGAATTTTCAAGGCTTTTTCATCGCCAATTCCCGTAAAACTGTCAATTCGACTGCGGTTTGCTTTCTTAAAACTGCCCTTAAAAATGTAAGGAATTTTTAATGTATCGGTAATTTCACACACTTTTTCTGCAATTTGAAGCGCCATTGTTTCGCTTTCAATCGCACAAGGTCCTGCTAACAGGAAAAAGTTGTCCGAAGTTGTGTGTTTTAATTTTGGAATATCTTGAAGATTCATTGCTGTAAATTTATGCTGCAAATATAATCAAAATTAAAAGGTGTTTTAAAATTAATAAGCAGTACTAAAGTAAGAAAATTAAATGTAACTT